>ERZ795047.60-NODE-60-length-138138-cov-15.107334_pt1 | contig 138138 bp, 103 predicted proteins | sample MGYA00375131_ERZ795047 | MGnify/ENA primary metagenome ERZ795047 (study PRJEB30176, sample SAMN05720228) | activated sludge metagenome | isolation source: Anaerobic digester | place: Japan | collected 2015-05-20 ... | reverse complement strand
CGGCAGGAGCACATGGAAAATAAGCATGAGTCCCCTTTGAGCCTCCTTTGTACACCCGTTGTACACGGCCTAATGGGAGCGTTAGGTTGGCTGGGACGGGTGGGGCGGGTTTGGGCGCGGGCCTGAGCCGGAATGGAGGGATGGACGACCTGCGGATGATGTAAAACGAGGTTCCAAGGCGGGAGGGAGAGGACGCGAACGTTCGGCATGTCCGAAACGGGCGGCCGGGTGTTGTCGCGCGCCTTGGTTTTGGGCGGGATGGGGTCACGGTTGGCGGGGACATTCCCCCCTCCCGGGCGGAGGCTGTCGAAAGGCGGCTGCTTGCGTTGTCCTTATTGTGGGCAACGGGTTCGCCCTGGAAGTTCCTCCACCGTTTGGATGAAATCAAGTGTGGAGCAGGCGGGGTTTGCCGGCTACCAGATAAAGGATGGCAATGCGGTTGACGATGGAGCGATAGCCGCGAGCCTTACTTTTGGCGGTGCTGAACACGCTGTTGAGCCCTTTGGTGTGGTCATCACAGAACGCTCGCCTGCCATCCTGGGGACCGCGGCCCGATTCCCAAAACGAGGGCCGCTCCCGAATCCCGAGAAACACCGCGCCGCTGGCAGGCTCAAACCGGCTCGCGGCCCTTTCCCAGCTTAATCCCAATCCCAACAGTTCAGGAAATAAGGCTTCCGGCGTCATGCCCCAAGCCGGCTCATCTTCCTGACCTATTCCCCCGAAATCATGGAGGAACCGTTTCACATCCCGCATGAAAAAACATCCGATCGGCGCAGGGACATCCTGGCCGATTTCAGGGGCTGCGGGGTATCACCGGCCAAGCTGTCCCCGCGGCGGGTTCGCGTGGGGTGAAATGACCTGGCTGGGCACCCAGGCCGGAGGGGGTCCCGGGATTTGGGCTAAGCGAGCGGCTGACGGCCGGTAAAATCCGGGAGACCCCTCGAAGCTGCCGGGGAGCCGGAGATTGATTGACACGGGAGCTGATTAAGGTCAAGCTGGCGCGGAAAATGCGAGCTTGAGTATATCTCGGGTTCAGGTTGGGTGTCGTTAAACAATTGGTCGGCAGCCATAGCATGACAAATACGCGAATCGGTGAGTTGGTCTTTCTGGAGCATTTCGCGCCCCTCTACAAGCTCCCGGTGCCGGAGCATCTTGCGGAGCCGGTGACGCAATCGAAGCTGAAGGAGAAGCTGGGGCGCTGGGGGGCGGGCATTGTCAAGCCCGATGTCCTGGCGGGCAAACGCGGCAAGGCCGGCCTGGTGCGCAAGGTGGAGAATGTCCAGGACGCCCTGCGGGTGCTGCGGGATGTGGCCGCCGAGGAGATTAACGGGCAGAACCCGCGCGGGGCGTACGTGGTGCAGATGGTGCCGGCGGACCTGGAGATTTTCACGGCGATCAGCTACAGCTCGCGCACGCTTTCGCCCGCGTTCACCGTGTCGCTGCGCGGGGGGATGGAGGTCGAGGCCATTTCCGAAGCCGACAAGGTGACCGTGCCGCTGAATGTCTTTCAGGGGCTGAACGCCTACCAGGCTTCGGAGGCGCTGGCGAAGCTGGGGCTGAAGGGCAAGCTCAACTCGCGCCTCAGCATCGTGTTTGTGAACCTGTGGGACATGTTTATCACCACCGGCATGTTGCGCTGCGAGGTCAACCCGTGGCGGGTGACCACGGACGGCCGGATTTGGGCGTGCGATTTCAAGGCCACGTTCGACGAAAACAATTTCAAGGCGCGGGATCTCGGGTTGAGCTGGCCCGAATATCCGTCGCGGGAAACGGCGTTCGAGGCGGAGATGAATGCGTGGGCGGCGGCCAGCCACCAGGGCCAGGCCCACGTTTCCTCGCTGGGCGGCAAAAAGATTCTGCCGCTGCTGTTTGGCGGCGGCGCCAGCACGATCATCACGGAGACCCTGACCCAGTTGGGCGGCGAGCCGATTTTCCTGTCGGACTTTGGCGGCAACCCGCCGTATGAGCGCATGAAGAAGACCGCCGCCATCTGCTTCGAGCACCATCTGCATCAATGCGCCTTGCTGCTGATCCTGGGCGGCAAGGCCAATAACACCCTGATTGATGTGACGTTTTCCGCCATCGCGGACGCGCTCCAGGAATGTGTGGACGCCAAGGGCCCGGTCTCGATTCCGGTGGTGGTGGGGCGCGGCGGCGCCCGCCTGGTGCAGGGGATGGTGGCGCTCAGCAAAACCCTGTCCAACCTGCGCCTGCCCTATGTGTTCTTTGGCCCGGACACCCCGATTACGCTGGTGGCCGAATATGCCGTGGCCCTGATGCGCGCCGGGGAACAACGCAAACCCAAAGGCCGGTTATGATCGCAACCACTCTTGCCCGTATTTTGACAAAAGGCGACCGCGTGGCCGTTTCCAATGTGACCGGCCGGGAGGCGATGGGGGTCAGCATTGCCTCGCAGCAGTATTGCGGCAACATCGTCGGCGGGTGGGCATTAGGCCATGATGACGAAGTGATCGCCGTGCCCCGCGGGCGGGATATCCGCGTGTTTGGCCAGTTCGCCGACCTCCTGAAGGCGCTGCCCGCCCGGGAACGGCCCAACAAGGTGGTCGTCTATTCGCCTCCGGATGCCGTTTATGGCGACGTCAAGGAAGTGGTCGAGAATGGCCAGGGCATCGTCAAGACCCTCTTTGTGGTCACCGAGCATGTATCGGTCGAGGTGACGGCCAAGCTCCGGCGGCTGTGCGACCTGGCCCGCATGGACATTATCGGGTGCAATACCCTGGGCGTCATTAACGCCCCCGCCGGCGTCCGGGTGGGCGCGGTGGGGGGCGACGCGCCGGGCGAATCCTTCCTGCCGGGCAGCGCGACGATCATCTCGAACTCCGGCAACCTGGTGAACACGATCGCCACGTATCTCCAATCGGCCGGGCTGGGGATTTCGTTTGGCATTTCGACGGGCAAGGACCCGCTCATCCTGACGCCGCTGAAGGATTTTCTGGTCCTGGCCGAGAAAGACCCGCGCACGCGGATCGTGGTTCTGTACGTCGAGCCCGGCGGCACGTATGAGCGGGATGCCCTCGAGCTCCTGCGCCGGCGCAACTACACGAAGCCGCTGCTGGTGTTCGTGGCCGGGGCGTTTGCCGAGGGGCGCGACATCTCGCTGGGGCACGCGGGGGGAGTCGTGGATGGCCCCTGCACGTCGGCCACGGATAAAATGCGCCTGTTTGACGAGTATTTCGGGTCGGCTCCGTTCAACCCCGCCGATACCCGGGCCGCCAGCCGGCACCTGGCGCGCACGCGGCGGGGGTTGCGGGCGACCACCCTGCACGCGCTGGTGCCGGCGGCCAAGGTTTTGATGGAGGTGTTGCGCCTCAAACCGGACTTCAAGCCCGTCCGGCCGGTGGCGCTCAATCCCTGGATCGTGGACCTGGGCGCCCTGGCCGACAAGCTGCCCGCGTCGCTGGCCTTGCAGCCGGGCAACGTGCCCAGCCCGTACAAAGAATTGCTGGCCCAGCAGCTCAAAGGCGGGCTGGGGCGGGTGGTGGCGCGCCAGTCCATGCGGAACGCCTCGCACGCCTCCTCCAACGACGGCGCCACGCCGCGGGTCTATGGCTATTCGCTGCCCGCGCTGATGGAGCGCCCGGCGCCGTTCGCGCAGGCCGTCCTGCTGGCCTGGCTCGGCTCGCCGCCAGCGCGCGATTTTGAGCCGCGGCTGTTCGAGATGTGCCTCACCGCCTCGCTCACCAACGGGCCGGGCTCGATTTCGGCCCAGGGCGCCAAGCTCGCGGCGTCGGCGGGCAATGAGCCGCACACGGCGATGATGGCGACGCTGGGCACCATTGGCTCCATTCATGGCGGCAACGGCAAGGAGGCCGCCCGCTTCCTGGTGCGCCTCTTCCGCGAGACGGGCCTGGTGGACCCGTATGACCGGAAGAAAGCGCCGAACCTCGATCAACGGGTGCAGGCGTATGTGGCGGACTACCAGCACCGGAAGTCGGCGGCGAAGAATGCCGGGGTGGAGATGGAAAAGGTGCCGTGCCTGGGGCACCCGGTGTTCAACCGGGAGGCGGTCAACTATGACCCGCGCGAGCGCGTGATCAGCCGGTACCTGGAGGCGCAGGGGCTCTACAATGTCTTCCTGGACTTCTATCACCGCCTCGCGCGCGAGCTGCAGCGCCAGGGCGTGACTTCCAAGGTCCACGCCGTGAACGTGGACGCCGTCCTCACCTGCGTCTGCCTGGGCATCGCCTGGCCGCTGCTGGTGGAGAAGAAGATCACCCTGGAGCGCGCGGTGGACCTGCCGTTTCTCACGTTCGCCCTGGGCCGCGTGGCTGGCGGCGCGGCCGAATACCTCGACCACCGCGAGTCGGGCACCGACATGGATATGCGCGTGCCCGTCAGCGAATGCCGGGAGCTGACCCGGCCGCGCGACTGAGGGGGCCGCGGCCTGGGCGGATTCGCGTCTTGCGCCGGCGCGGCGGCGGGGTAGCATGGCGGGCAGTGCATGAATGAAGTCAATATCGCCGTAGTGCCGGTGGCCGGGCTGGGCACGCGCCTGTTGCCCGCCACCAAATCGCAACCCAAAGAGATGCTGCCGGTGGGCCGCAAGCCCGGGGTGCAATACGTGGTGGAGGAACTCACCCGCGCCGGGATGCAGCGGCTGCTGTTCGTGACCGGGCCGGGCAAGTCCTCCATCGAGAACCATTTTGACCTGAACGAGGAAATGATCCAGAACCTGCGGGAGACGGGCAAGGAGGAGTTGCTGGAGGAACTGGAGTTCGAGCGCGCGCCGGTGCAGTATTTCTACACGCGCCAGCGGCAGTTGCTGGGGCTGGGCCATGCGGTGTTGTGCGCCCAGCCCTTTGTGGGCGACCTGCCGTTTGTGGTGGCGCTGGGCGATTCCATCATCGGCCTGCAGGCGCAGAGCGACATTGTGCGGCGCATGACGCGCTGTTTTATGGAGCAAAAGGCCGAGGCGGTGGTCGCCTTCGAGGAGGTGCCCGCGCGGGAGATTCACAACTACGGAGTGGCCCAGCCCCGGGGCGGGGGGGAAGTGTTCGAACTGGCGGATGTCATCGAGAAGCCCAGCGCCAAAGAGGCGCCCAGCAACCTGGCGATTGCCGCCCGGTATGTCCTGGCCCCCGGCATTTTCAACGCGCTGCGGCGCACCGCGCCCGGCAAGGGCGACGAGATTCAACTGACCGACGCCATCCGGCTGCTCATTCAGGAGGGGAAAAAGGTGCTGGGCATCCGGCTGCGCCCGCGGGAGCGGCGCTTTGACATCGGGAACTACGACGCTTACTTCCGCGCCTTTGTCGAGTTCGCGCTGGCGGACAAAAAATACGGGCCGGCGCTCCGCAAATTCCTCGTGCAATTGCTGCATGAAACTCATCCGTAAACGCGCCTATTCGCGGGCCGGGCTGGTGGGCAACCCCTCGGACGGCTACCACGGCAAGACCATCGCCATGATCGTCCGCAATTTCTGCGCCGAGGTGGTGCTCTATGAGTGGGACACGCTGGACATCGTGCTGGCGGAGAACGACCGGGCGCGGTTCGCCTCGATCCAGGACCTGGCCCGGGATGTCAAGCTGCACGGGTATTACGGCGGCATTCGGCTGATCAAGGCCACCATCAAGCGGTTTGTGGATTATTGCCAGGCCCGGAACATTCAGCTCCACGACCAGAACTTCTCCGTGCGCTACCAGACCAATGTCCCGCGGCAGGTGGGCATGGCCGGTTCCAGCGGCATCGTGATTGCCATGCTGCGGTGCCTGATGGAGTTCTACCACGTCGAAATCCCCCGGGAAGTCCAGCCGAGCTTCGCGCTGCCGATCGAGCGCGAAGAACTGGGCATCACCGCCGGCTTGCAGGATCGCGTGGCGCAGGTTTACGAAGGGGTGGTGTACATGGACTTCAACCCGGCGCGCGGGCGCGTTGTGCAGGGCTTCCCCAGCTATTACTACGAGCCGCTGGATCCGGCCCTGCTGCCGCCGCTGTATCTGGCCTACCACACGGATTTCAGCGAGCCGACCGAGGTGTTCCACAACGACATCCGCGGCCGTTTCAACCGCGGCGAGGCCCGGGTTGTCCAGGCCATGCAGCGCTGCGCCGACCTGGCCGCCCGGGGGCGGGAGGCGCTGTTGCGCCGCGATTACGATGAGCTGGGCCGCCTGATGAACGAGAACTTCGATACCCGGCGCAGCATCTACAATCTGCCGCCCTGGCAGGTCGAGATGGTCGAGACGGCGCGCCGCTGCGGCGCCAGCGCGCAGTTTTCCGGGTCGGGCGGGGCCATTGTGGGGATTTACCAGGACGCGGCCATGTTCAAGCGGTTGAGCGAGCGCCTGGGCGCCCTGCAGTGCCGCACCCTCAAGCCGCAGGTTCTGCCCTGAGGCCGCCCGGGAAGGGTCAGGAGCCGATGGGCGGCGCCGCCGCCAGCCGGGCCGCCAGCCGGGTCTTCAGGTCGGCGAACCGCTCGGGCGCGACGCCGACTTCCCGGTATAGCTCCACAATGTGCTCGCGGGTGACCCTGGCGAAATCCGCCTCGCGCGGCGTGGTGCAGATGCCGCCCAGCTCGACGGCGGCGGGGCTGATCAGCAGCTTCTCCTCGCCCTCCAGGAAATAGAAGGAGGGCCGGTGTTTGGCCCGGGGAAAGACATGGATCCGCCACTCGTCCCGGGTATGGAAACCGAGGATGTTCAGCATGGGCTCCTCGTCCGCCGGGCCGCCTTCCTGCAGGACCGCGTAGAGCGCCGCGAACGACTGCTCCAAAGCGCCCGCATTGGCGGACTCGAAGGTGAAGAAATGCCGCAGGCAGTTCTCGACGCTCCACACGCGCACCGCGGCGGACTCGAAGAGCCGGGTCGCGCAGGCCGCCTTCATGCCCTCGAACTCGGCATCGAGCGGCAGCGACGACCGGTTCCCCGCCTGGAAGTGGAGGTGGTCCGGGGCGGAGGCGCCGCACCGGGGCCCGTTGTAGAGCACCAGGTAGCGGGCGCCGAGGTCGCGGGTGATTTTGAGGAAGGCGGCCAGCGAGTGGCGAATCAACTGGGGCGTGTGCCGCAGGCAGGAAATGGTGAAGTGCTCCGGGAAAATGGGGAACGGGTTGCACAACACGAGGTAGTCCGCTTCGCACGCGAGGCCGCGTTGCGCGGGCGGGAGGTTTTCCAGGCACAGGAAGCACTTGCGCTCCTTGATCGAGGTGGCGTCCACCTTGGCCACGGTCGAAGTCATCCGGCCCGGGTTGAACTGGACCTTGATGTGGAACCGGTCGAAGTCGAACACCCGGGTTTGCACGGTGCGCAGGGTGTCATAACCATTGCGCAGCATTTCCCATACGCCCTTCTGCTGCGCCAGCAGGGCATGCGCCTGGTCGGCCAGGGTGGTTCCGGTGCCAAACCGCGCCAATTCGGCCGGTGAGATGACGATTTGTTCGAGGGATCGGGTCACGGCGGGGCGGGCGGGTTAGCGGCGGGCTTTGCCGGTTTTGCGTTTGCGCGCGGGCGCCTTGCGGGCCGGCCGGGCCGGCGGCTGGGCGGCCTGGTTGAGCCGCTGCCGGGCGATCAGCTCGAAGGTGCGGAGCTTGTCCTTGTAGAAGTTAAACGCATTCTGCCGGGCCACATCAATGCCCGCGTCGGAGTTCCCCTCCCAGCGGCGGCAGAGGTAAATCGGCTCGTAGATGCGCGCGATTTGGTATTCCCGGCTGACCGCCAGCACCGCGGCATAATCTTCGCCATAGCTGACGTTCGGGAACCGAATCTCGCGGATAATCGGCGTGTAGTAGGCGCGCGGGGCGCCCAGGCCGTGGATGCGCAGCGCGTTGTTCCGGCCATTGTCCGGCGTCCATTCCCGGTGGTCAATGACGCCCGGCGGAATCTCCTCCAGGTTGAAGTTGGTCATCCGGTAGGAGCCGATCACCGCGGCGCACTTTTCGCGGTGGAACGCTTCCACGATCTGGCGCAACGTCGTTTCGTCCTTGTAGATGTCATCGCTATCCAGTTGGACGGCGAACCGCCCGCAGGCCGGGTGCATGATCGCCTCGTTCCAGCAGCCGCCGATGAGCAGGTCCTGCCGCTCGGGAATGTGATGCACCATGCGGGGATCCTTCTGGGCGATGCCGCGGAGCAGGTCGGTGGTGCCGTCCGTCGAATGATTGTCCACGACGATCAGGTTAAAGGAGAAGGGGGCCTGCTGCATCAGGACCGAGCGGACGGCGTCGCCGACCGTCTTCACGCGGTTCTTGACGGGGATGATGACGGAGGCTTCATGGACGAAGGCCACCCGGTCCAGGTTCGGAGTCTTGAAGCGGGGCTTGAGCCAGGCGCCGACCCGCTTCAGGTGCTCCGTGGCCGCCTGTTCCATTTCGATTTGGACGGCGCGGTTCTTCGGGTCCACGTAGTCAAACTGTTTCTGGTCGGATTTGCGGACGTCCAGTTCGACCTTGCCGTAGAGGTGCTCGGCGACGCGGGTGAGCGGGCGGAGCCGCGAGACGCCCAGCCACAGCGAATACAGCCCGGCGTGCTGAAAGTTCTGGCGCTGGCGGGCCGCCGCCTTGAACGCTTTGGAATCGAAGAGCAGGACGGAGCCGAAGTTGAAATCGTCGCGAATGCTCCCGGCCTGGTAATCAATCACCGGGTGCGAAACGCGCTGGCCGCCCTGGATGTCGTGGTAGTCTGAATAAACCAGGCCGGCGCCCGTCAACCCGGCCACCGTGAGCATGCGTTCGAGCGCATATTGCCAAAACTCGATCGTGGTGTCGTGGATGAGCAGCAGCGTGTAGGGCGTCCGGGTGTTTTGCGCGATCATGCGCATGGTCCGGCTGGCGTGCAGGGCCCCCACAGCCAGCCGATCACAACCGGCGGGAAGTTTGCCGCCGCTGCCGGCGGTCAGCAGGCAGATGCGCTCGATTACCGGCGATTGCTGCAACTGGTCAAGGGTCCGGCGGGTGTGTTCCTGGCCGCTGTAGGGCAAATAAACAGTAATGGGTTTTGGCATAAATCTTTAAGGTTGTGGTTAATCGTATTCAGTGAATCGCTGCGTCAGCAGAACCGGGCTCGTTTTTTAAACGTGTGCACGCGCCGGAGTGTATCGAAGCCGCCCCCGGCGGCAAGCAAGAAGATGCCCCCGCCGCAAAACCAGTCGCCGCGGGAGGCGGCTCCCCTGCCCGGCTTCGCGCGAGCGGAGCGGCGGCCGGGACGGTGGCGCCCGGAAATGCGCGCGGTTGCCGGGGCGGCGCGGGCAAGGCCCGGGCTTTATTCCGGGGCGGTCCCGGGTTAGGCTTGGCGGAAATGGTCAGCTTGCTTATCGCAACACGGAATGCGCACAAGGTCGGAGAGATTCGGGCGATTTTGGGAGAAGGCGTCCGCTGCCTGACGCTCGATGACTTTCCCGGGGCGCCCGAGGTGGTTGAAGACGCCGAGACCTTTGCGGGGAACGCGGCGCGGAAGGCCGAAGCGCTGGCGCGATGGCTGGCGGAAAGGCCGAACGTGAAGCCCGGCACGGAAACGGGCGAATGGTATGTGTTGGCGGACGATTCCGGCCTGGAAGTGGACGCTTTGCAGGGCGCGCCGGGGGTTCACTCCGCGCGGTTCGCGGCGTTGGACACGGGCCATCCGGGCAATTCGTCGGCGGCGGACAATAACGCCAAGCTGCTGCGCCTGCTGGCGGAAGTTCCGCCGGTGGAGCGAACGGCGCGGTTCCGATGTGTGCTGGCGCTGACCCCGGTGCCCCGCTTCCCGGCGGGAACCGCCGCGGCGCCGGGGCGCGCCGGGGAGATGGTGCTGCGGACGGAGTTGTTTGAAGGCGTTTGCGAGGGGCGGATTGGCCTTGCGCCGCGCGGGCAAGGCGGCTTTGGGTATGATCCCCTGTTTATCCCGGCGGGCCAGGAAGCGACCTTTGCCGAACTGGGCGAAGCGATAAAGAACCGGATGAGCCATCGCAGCCGGGCGCTGGCCTTGCTGGGCGCAAAATTAAGAGATTGAGCCCCGCCCCCCGGGACTGATACCTTTCCCCGAAGCCTGCCCGGTTGCGTGGCGCCCGGCTCCAGTCATCGGCGTCTCCGCGAAGGCATGGCGAATGTAGTCGTACTGAACTCGAGCAAATAATGAACCGGATGTCTCCGCATCGAATCGTCGCGCGGCTGGCGCTGCCCGTGATCCTGGGCCTGTCCCCGGGAATTGCGATGGGCCAGGGAAATGGAATCTTCGCGGATTTCGTCACGAGCAAGGGTAATTTCACCTGCCAACTGGATTACACCAACGCGCCCCGCATGACCGCCAACTTCATCGGGCTGGCCACCGGGCAGCGCGCCTGGCTTGACCTGACAACGGGCCGCGCCCGCACCAACGCGTTCTACAACGGCTTGACGTTCCATCGCATCATCGCCGGTTTTATGAACCAGGGCGGCTCGCCCAACGGGATGGGCACCGACGGCCCCGGCTACGCGTTGAAAAATGAGTTCAGCCCCAAGCTGGTCTTTGACCGTTTCGGAGTGCTGGCGATGGCCAATTCCGGCCCCAATTCCGATGGGGCGCAGTTCTTTATCACCGTCGCGCCGTTCCCCGCGGGGAATAATACCTACAGCATCTTTGGACGGGTGGTGTCGGGGTCCAACGTGGTTTATGCCATCAACCAGGTGCCCACCGGCGCGAACGACGCCCCGCTTACTCCGGTGATCATCCAGCAGGTCAGCATCCGCCGGGTGGGAACCGCCGCGCAAGCCTTCAACATCCACGCCCAGGGCCTGCCGATCGTGACCAATCTGCCGTTGGGAATCGCCGCGCTCCCCGGCCAGGTCAGCCTCACCTTTTCCAACCGGCAGTATGCCGACAACCAGCTTTTCGGGACGGCCAATCTAACGGGAGGGTGGACGGCGAACGCGCTGGGAATCGAAACCGCGGCGCCGGTTACCAACCGCGTCCTGCAGGCGAACGACGCGCCGCGCAAGTTCTTCCGCCTGGCCCAGGTTCAGTATCCCTCCTCCACCTTTGCGCCCAAGACAATGTATGGCCGCACGCTTACGCTTACTTTTACCTCTGCCTTGACGAACACCTTGACTATCGCCTTTGATTCGGCCGGCGGAGGAGAATATACCATTCCGCCCTTCGATCCGGGGACGGTGACGGAGTATAGCTGGACCCAGGAGCCTTATCGCGGCTTTCTCTGGCCCATTTATTTCTCCGGCTTGGTTCCGCTGACCGCCAATCTGGCGTTTACCAGCAATACGAACGGCACCTTCAAGGGCACTTTCTACAGCGATCCCCCTTTCAACGTAAGCGGCAACTTCCACCTGACGGGACCGTAGGAACCACGGTCGCGGCAGCCCGAATCTCCTGCGGGCGCAGATAACCTAAAAGGGGCAGGCTGGCAAAGTGGGCGGGCGGCACGTTCGGAATCATCTGCGCCGGCGCGAGTGAGGTTCGGCATGGCATTCCTTATCGAAAGCCCTGTGGCGGCCGCATTTTTGCGGCGTATGCCCTTGACACGCCGGAACGGCAACGATACCCGTTAGCAGCGTTGCTGGATACTATATCTGGACAAGCATGAAAACTCTCACCTTGGCTGAGGCGCTGGCGGCAGCGAGCGAGACGCGCCACCTGGAAATTGGCGTCGGGGTCCGAAGCGCCGCGCCGCGGGTCTTTCAACAACAGTTTGGCCGGCAAACGGCGGTCATCGTGGCAGACGAGAACACCTTCCGGGCGGCGGGGCAGGCGGTGGCCGAAGCGTTTGGCGCCGCGGGGCATCCGCAGCTCGAGCCGTTTATCTTTCGCGCGCCGGATTTGTATGCCGAGCACCGTTTTGTGGCGGAACTGGAAGCGTCTCTGCGCGGCCACGCGGCCATTCCGGTCGCGGTGGGTTCGGGCACGATTAACGACCTGACCAAGCTGGCCTCCCACCGGACGGGTCGCTCCTATATGAGCGTCGCCACGGCGGCTTCGATGGACGGCTACACCGCTTTCGGAGCCTCGATTACTTACGAGGGCGCCAAGCAAACCTTCCAGTGCCCGGCGCCCGCCGCGGTGGTGGCGGACGTGGAGGTGATTTGCGCCGCGCCGGACCAGATGAATGCCTGGGGATACGCGGACCTCGTCGCCAAGGTTCCCGCCGGCGCGGACTGGATTTTGGCTGACTTCGTGGGGAGCGAGCCGATTCATCCGTCGGCGTGGGCGATGGTGCAGGGGCGGCTGCGCGAGATGGTGTCCGACCCGGCCGGCGTTCGCAGCCGGAACCCGACGGCCGTCGGGAAGCTGGTCGAGGGACTGCTGTTGAGCGGGTTTGCGATGCAGGCGGCCAAGTCCAGCCGCCCGGCCTCGGGCGCCGAACATCAGTTCAGCCACCTGTGGGACATGCAGCACCATACCCACAACGGCAGCGCCCCTTCACATGGCTTCAAGGTCGGCATCGGCACCCTGGCCACCACCGCGCTGCATGAGTGCCTCCTGGCCCAGCCGCTGGAGAAAATGGACGTGGCGCAATGCTGCGCGGCATGGCGGGACGAGGCGGCGTGGGTGGCGTACGCGCGCGAGCAACTGGGCCATAATGAGCTGGGCGATGTCGCGGAGCGGGAATTGCGGGCCAAGCACAGCCGCCCCGAGCAATTGCGGGAGCAGTTGGAAGCGCTGAAAGCCGGCTGGCCGAAATTGCGCGAGCGGCTGCGCGCGCAACTGCTGCCGGTGGCGACCCTGCGCCAGATGCTGCGCGACGCCGGCGCGCCCACCGAACCGGAGCAGATCGGCATCACCCGCGCTCGGCTGCGGCAGAGCTATTGGCAGGCGTTTTGCCTGCGCCGCCGGTTCACGGTGCTGGACCTGGCCGTGCGCACGGGGCGGCTGGCGGGCTGCCTGGAGGAAATCTTTGGCCCGAACGGCCTCTGGCCGATCTCCGCCGCCGGGAGCGCCCCAGCCAGAGAGCAGAACTGAATATACGAGTCGCTTTGGATTGCGACGCGGCGGGGGGCCGCCGAAGAATTCAAGTCGCTCCGGCTTAAGCGAGGCTCAACGCGGAACGCGCAGGCTGCGGCGCAGTAGCCCGTTGTTGGCGATCACCCGGTATTGGTGGGAATCGGTCAGGGCTTCGTGCCAGAATTCACCGCCCGCGCACTGAAGAACCAGCCCGCCCGCGGCGATGTCCCAGGTTTGGATTTCGCGCTCGATATAGGCGTCAAAGCGGCCGCAGGCCACGTAGGTTAAACCCAGCGCTGCGGAGCCCATCATCCGAATCTTGCGCACACGGTGGGCCAGTTTGACGAAGTAGGGCAACGTCGCCACGAGGCTCGACCGGCTCTTGGCAAAACCGATGGAAACGATCGCTTCGCGCAACTGGCGGCGCCGGCTCGCCTGAATGATCTTCCCGTTCAAGCGCGCCGGCTGGCCGCGGATGGCGGTCCACAACTCCCGGCAGAAGGGATCATAGACCACGCCCACCAGCGTATCATAGCCGTCGCGGTAATCAGCCCGGCCCGCGGCGCGCTGCTGCAGCGCGATGGACACGCACGCATGCGGAATGCCATAGGTGAAATTGACCGTGCCATCAATCGGATCCACCACCCAGCGGCGGGCGGCGTCCGCCCGGCCGGCCACTCCTTCTTCGCCAAGCAGGGCAACCTCCGGGAAGGCGCGTTTGAGGGCGCGGGCAATCTGCTTTTGGCAGCGCACGTCCAGCTCCAGCTTGATGTCATGCTGCAAAACAGATTGGGCGCGTTTGGGCGCGTGCAGTTCGCGGCGCAGCAGGTCGCCGGCCGCCAGGGCGGCCCGGGTGGCCGTTATCCGGGCTTGGTTCAGGTTCATCGTTTTGGCGTTTTGGCCCGGCGGTCAGGCTCCGGGAGAGGGCGCGTGCTCTCCCCGGGCTTGCAGGCTGCGCAGCATCGCCAGGCTGATGCCGTCCAGCAGTTTCTGGCAATCAAACTCCGCCGATTTCGAGACCAGGCTGAACGCCCCGCCCCGGGCCGCCTCCGTGGCCCATGACGGAACCCCGTGCTCGTCCGGCTGCCCGGTCAGGATGATGACCTCGGTCGCCGGCCATTGCTGCTTGATGACCGGCAGCAGGGCCAGGCCATTGGCGTCGGGCAGTTTCAGGTCCAGGAGCACTACATCCGGCCGGTCGCAGGCGAAAGCCTGGCGCAGGGTGGCGCCGGAATCAGCCTCGGAAACGAGGTAACGGTCCAGCAGCAGTGCCTTCAACAATTCGCGGATGCCCTCCTCATCATCAACGATGAGGATTCGCCCCTTGGCCGCCTGTCCCGAAGAAGCAGCGGCGGAGGAGGCCATCAGACATCAATCCCGTAGGCTTTGATTTTGTTGTAGAGGGTCTGGCGGCCGATGCCCAGGCGCTTGGCGGTCTCCAGTTTGTTGCCGTTCGTTTCCTTGAGCATCTGGATGATGGCGTTGCGCTCGACTCCCTCCAGCAGCGTGAAATTGGTGTCCGACGAGTCCCCCGCGCCGGGCCGGGCCGTGCTGATGGACAAATCGGCCGCGTCCACCTCGTTGCCTTCGGACAGGAGCACCGCGCGTTGCACCTCGTTTTGCAACTGCCGCACATTGCCCGGCCAGTCGAACGCGGTGAGCCGCTCGATCGCGCTGGCCGTAAAGCCTTTGATGACCCGGTTGGCCTGGGCCGCAAAGCGTTTCAAAAACGCATTGGCCAGCGGCATGATGTCCTCGCGCCGTTCACGCAGCGGCGGGAGATGAACGGAAATGGCGCTGATGCGATAAAACAGGTCCTCGCGCAGTTTGCCGTCGTTGATCGCCTCGCGCGGATCGCGGTTCGTGGCCGCAACCAGCCGGCAGTTGGTCTTGTAGGCCGTTTTGCCGCCCACGGGGCGCACCTCCTGGTCCTGCAAGACCCGCAGCAGCTTGCTTTGGGTGTCAATGGGCATCTCGGAGATTTCGTCCAGCAACAGGGTGCCGCCCTCCGCCAGCCGAAACAGCCCCTCGCGGTCGGTATGCGCGCCGGTGTAGGCGCCTTTGACGGACCCGAACAGCTCGCTTTCGATCAGCTCCCGCGGCAGCGCGGCGCAATTAATCTTGATGATCCGGCCCTTGCTGCGCGGGCTGAAGGTGTGGATGAGATCGGCGATGACTTCCTTGCCGGACCCGCTCTCGCCGGTGATGAGCACGGCCACGTCGCTGGGCGCGATGCGCTCGACCGTGCGGACGACCTCGCGCATGGCGGCGCTGTGGAAAATGGGCGAGGCGCTGCCGCTCATGGTCTCCAGCGCGCGCCGCAGCATGCTGGTTTCCTCGGTCTGGCGGCGGGCCTCCAGGGCATTGGAAACATCGGTCAGCAGTTTCCCGCCATCGAACTGCTCCGTCTTGCGCAGGAAATTAAAGGCGCCCCGCTTGGTCGCCGCGACCGCCCAGGCAACGGCTTCCGTGTCGCTGCGGGGCATGCCGGTCAGCACGATAACCTCGGTTTCAGGCCAGCGTTTCTTGAGGGAGGGCAGCATCTCCAGGCCGTTGGCGTCCTTGAGCTCCACGTCCAGCAGCACGATATCCGGCTGGCCCTGCTCCATGGCCTTCTTGAGCGTCGCGCCGCTTTCGGCTTCGGACAACTCATAGTCGCCCTCCAGAAAGCCCTTCAGCAGCTCGCGGTAGCCCGCATCGTCATCTACGATCAGTATTTTGCCCTTCATAAATCAAATTTGCCGTTCCGGGCGCAGGCTTGCACAAACGCCGCAAAGATCGCCCGGTGTTCGCGGTGGCGCTTCACCAGCCGTTCCGGATGAAACTGCACGCCCAACAGAAACGGCAGCATCCGGGCGGCGCCGGGCTTCAACTCCAGCCCCTCGATGATCCCGTCGCGGCTGGTGGCAGCGACCCGCAAAGGTCCGGCCACCCGCGCCACCGCCTGGTGATGAGTGCTGTTCACGCCTAGACTGTGCCCACCGGTTATCTTGGATAACAGGGATTCCGGTGTCAATAGCACTTCGTGAACAATCTCGCTGCGCTGGTCGAGGCGGCGATGGTTGATCGCCCCGGGCCGCTGGCTCGCAATATCCGCCAGCAGCGTGCCGCCCAGGGCCACGTTGAGGATTTGCAGGCCCCGGCAAATCGCCAGCAACGGCTTGCGCTGGCGGAAGACCTCGTCAATCAACACCAATTCACGCCAGTCGCGCGCCCCGCCATCGGGGGTGAGGGTCACGGTGCGCTGCAGGCCGGGCGGCAGTTTCCGGCCATAAATGCGCGGGTCCACATCGTCGCCGCCCGTCAGCAGGACCCCGTCGCAACACCGCACGCTGGCGGCGATCCACTCCCGCGAGGGCAGCGCGGGCAGGGCCAGCGGCAGCCCCCCGGCGTCGGTCAGGGCCTGTTGATAGGTCTCCGACAGGCTGACCGAAAGGTCCCCGAACTCGTCTCCCTTCTTCTCCACGCTCGGCGAAATAAAAATCAGCGGCGGTCTAGTCATAGGCAATGATTCTGGCCGGAACGGGCCGGGGCGTCAGGCAAAAACATAAACCGCGCTCCCGGGCTGCCGTCGTCATTCGAGGGCGGCCTCGGGAAATCGTTCCCGGATGGACTGCTTCACCCGCGCCTCCTCCTCGGGCCGGAGCAGGCGGCGCTGGATGCGCCGCTGGACCGAATCCAGCAGGGCCAGCCAATCCTCCAGCGGCGGCTCGGGAAGCGCCTGCCACAGCTCATACCGGCGTTCCCGCGCGAAGAAGCGCCATTCGCGGCCCACATGCCGGGCATACACCTGCAGGCGAATCCCCTCCGCCGTGGTGCGCTTCCAACTGATCTCGGCCTTGGCCATGGCGGGGAATCAGGCGGAGCCAACGGGCGGCCGCGCCGCCGGCGGGAGCGGCGGGTTCATGGCAAATCCACGCTGGCCACGGCCATGGCCGCAATGCCCTCCTCCCGCCCCAGAAAGCCGAGGTGCTCATTGGTGGTCGCCTTGACGCCCACTTGCTGAATGTTCAGCTCGAGCGCGGCGGCGATATTGGCCTTCATTTCGCGGATGTGCGGCAGCAACCGGGGGGCCTGGGCGATCACCGTGGCGTCCACATTGACTATCTTCCCGTTGCGAAACCCGACCAGGCGCACCGCTTCATTCAGGAAAAGCCGGCTGGGCGCGCCCTTCCAGCGCGGGTCGGTATTGGGGAACAAATGGCCGATATCCGCCTCCCCCAGCGCGCCGAGCACGGCATCGCAAATCGCGTGCATCAGGGCATCGGCATCGGAATGGCCCTCCAGACCCTTGGGATGGGGGATTTCCACCCCGCCCAGTATGAGTTTCCGTCCCTCGACCAGGGCATGCACATCATAGCCGATGCCAACATGAACCATGCCCGATACCCTAGCACGCCCCCCCGGCCGGGCCAAGGCATTTATCGCCCCGGTTCCCCTGCTTCCAAAACCGGCGCGGGCCGTGTAGCCTGTGGCACCCATGGCTGAACGGCTGCCAATCTACGAACTCGAACAACCGCTCCTGACCGGCTTGCAGGCCGCGGGACGCCTGATCGTGTCCGCGCCCACCGGCTCGGGCAAATCCACCCAGGTCCCCCAGATGCTCCTGGAGCGGGGCGTCCTGGGGGAGGGCCAGGTGGTCATCCTGCAACCGCGGCGGCTGGCGGCGCGGCTGCTGGCGGCGCGGGTCGCCGGGGAGCGGCGGACCCGCCTGGGCGGCGAGGTTGGCTACCAGATCCGCTTCGAAAATGTCACCAGCGCCCGCACCCGCATCCGCTTCGTCACCGAGGGCCTGCTGCTGCGGCAGATGATTCGCGACCCCCAACTGCGCGGCGTGGCGGCGCTCATCTTCGACGAGTTTCACGAGCGCCATCTTTATGGCGACATCACGCTGGCCCGCGCCCTGGCCCTGCAGGAAACCGGGCGGCCGGACCTGAAAATCCTCGTCATGTCCGCCACCCTCGAAACCGCGCCCCTCGAACACTACCTCAAGCCTTGCCGGGTCATCGAATCGCAAGGGCGCGCCTACCCGGTGGACATCGAGTTCGCCGCCGCGCCCGCCTACCTCGATCCGCGCCCCGTTTGGGAGCAGGCCGCGGAAGCCTTTGCCGGCTTCGTCCGCGGCGGCGGGGAGGGCGACGTCTTGATTTTCATGCCGGGCGGCTTCGAAATCAGCCAAACCCTCGAGGCGCTCCGGCGCCGCGCCGAGGCGCGGGGCTTCCGGCTGCTGCCCCTGCACGGCGAATTGCCGCCGCGCGAGCAGGACGCCGCCGTGGCGCGCTACGACCAGCGCAAAGTCGTCGTGGCCACCAATGTGGCGGAAACATCCCTGACCATTGACGGCATCCGCTGCGTGATTGACAGCGGGCTGGCGCGCCTGCCCCGCTATGATCCGTACCGCGGCCTCAACACCCTGCTGATCGAGAAGATCAGCCACGCCGCCGCGGACCAGCGCGCGGGCCGCGCCGGACGCACCGCGCCCGGCCTTTGCCTGCGTTTATGGTCGCGGGCGGAACATGCGCACCGCCCGGCGCGGGAACTGCCCGAAGTCAAGCGCCTGGACCTGGCCGAAGTCGTCCTGACCCTGAAAGCCGCCGGCGTCGAAGACCTGCGCGCCTTCCGCTGGTTCGAGCCGCCCGAGGAACAAGCCCTGGCCCACGCCGAGGAATTGCTCACCGACCTGGGCGCGCTCGCGGCGGCCCCCGGCCCGCGCCAACCCGGCGCCCCCGCCCGTCTCACGCCCCTGGGCCGAAAGATGCTCGCCTTCCCGCTGCACCCGCGCTACGCCCGCATGTTGCTGGCGGCGCAGCAATATGGCTGCGTCCACCAGGCCTGCCTGCTGGCCGCCCTGACCCAGGGCCGCGACCTGCTTTTGCGCCACGCGGACGCCGAGATCGCGCGCCGCCGCGAGGAACTGCCGGGCGTCAGCGCCGGCAGCGATTTCTGGCTGCTCCGGAGCGTCTGGCAGCACGTCTCCGCCCGGGATTTCCACCCCGAAACCTGCCGCCGCCTGGGCGTCCACGCCGCCGCGGCCCGGCAAATCGGCCCGCTCTTCGAGCAGTTCCTGGACCTCGCCCGGCGCGAGGGCCTCGACGCCGCCCCGCGCCCCGTGGCGGACGCCGCCCTGCAAAAGTGCCTTCTGCTCGGGTTCAGCGACCGCGTGGCCCGCCGCCTGGATGGCGGCACGCTCCGCTGCGAATTGGTGCATGGCCGCCGCGGCCAACTGGCCCGGGACAGCGTGGTCCGGCAAAGCCCGCTGCTCGTGGCGGCGGAAGTCCGCGAGGTGGAAGGCCCGGACCAGAGCGTGCAAACGCGGCTCAGCCTGGCCACGGCGATCGAGGAGGACTGGCTGCGGGAACTCTTCCCCGACGCCCTCGCCCCGGCGCTGCGCGTCTTTTATGACCCGGCCGCGAAGCGCGTCTATGCCGAGGAACAACTCCACTTTCGCGGCCTGTCCATCGGCGCGCGCCGGGTCGAGCCGCCCCCGGCCGAGGCCGCCGCCCGGTTGCTGGCCGACGAAGTGCTGGCGGGCCGGCTGGAACTCCATGACTGGGACGAGGCGGTCGAACAATGGGTGCTCCGGCTCAACCGGCTGGCCCAATGGTGCCCGGAACTCGCCCTGCCGACCCTCGGCGAAGCCGAACGCCGCCACCTCGTCGAGCAAATCTGCCACGGCTCTTTCAGCGGCCGGGAACTCAAAAACAAGCCCGTCCGGAAGCTCGTGCAGGGCTGGCTCAGCGCCGCCCAGCAGGCCCTGCTGTCGAAACACGCCCCGGAACGGCTCACCCTGGCCAATGGCCGCGCGCCGAAAGTCATCTACGACGCCGCCAACCCGCCCCACATTGCCCTGCGCATCCAGCAGTTATACGGGGTCAACGCCACACCCCGCATCGCAATGGGGCGCGTGCCCGTGCTGGTTCACATCCTGGCCCCCAGCCAGCGCCCGGTGCAAATCACGCAGGACCTCGCCGGCTTCTGGCGGGAGCACTACCCCCGGATAAAACAAGAACTCCAACGCAAATACCCCCGGCACGAATGGCGTTGAGCGCCCGGCTCCCGATGGCCGGGCCGGCCGCGGTCACCCCCGCCCCGGCATCGCCTGCGAAAAGCGGATCAATACAGGTTGTTGTAGATGGAGTACTGCCCCGACAGGAAAACCAGTCTGGCCCAGTAATACAGGATCAGCGCCGAGCCAGTCACGCCAAGCAGGGCCAGGCCGATTCCCCATCGCAAATAAACCACCGCCGGATTCCATTCCCGGGTGCGATAAGGCCGCATGCAAACCCAGTAAGCGAGCACGCCCAGGCCAAGGGAAAAGCCAATCACCGGCAGGAGGCTGAATATCCCCCAGACAAACGTGGCCAACGACCGCCGCATCAGCCAGATGCGAAGCGCGGGTCCCGTGAGTGGTTGGCGCGCCTTCGGGCGGGCCGGATTCACCAACCGCCGGAACAGCCATCCCCGGCGCCCGGAGGCTTTCCCATCTCGATTGTCATGAGAGAGCGCGTTCATGGCGGGGATTCCGGGGTTGATGGGTCTGCGGTTCCCCGCACCTGGGGAGGGTCATTGGCGGCCGGCGGGGCGGCGGGAAGGGAGTTCTCCGAACCCGTCCGCTCGTGGTCTTCCCGAACCCGCCCCTCTCCCGCCGGCGGCGCGCCCTCCGCCGTTGCGGAAACGGGGGAAGGGGGGCGGAGGCCCCGGCTCTCGCCGGGCGCTTCCACGGCGGAAGACGCGGGGCGGGCGGTTGCCTGGAGGCGGAGGATTTGCTTCCGCTCCAGCAGCCGCACCTCGCGTTCGAGGTGGTCGAGCGTGCGGAGATTGCCGGCCACGTAGATCATCAGGATGGCCAGGAGAGCCAGGATGACGATCACCGCCACGCCGGACTCGCGGCGGCTGGAACGAATGCGATGGACGGAAGGCAGCTTCATGGGGCGGCGGGTTTTTCGGGAACCGCAAGGAAGGTGAACAGCGGGCGGATGCGGCCCGGCTTGACGCTGCCGCTCGGGCGCGGCCGCAGCTCCAGTTCCCAGCGCCAGGCAACCACCCGCTCGCGCGGGTCAGCGGCCATGACGGAACTCTCCACATGGCGCAGCAGGCATACCCACCCGCCCCCGCCGGACTGCCGAAAGACGGCGTTGGTGGCGAAACGGTAGGCGACGCTCCGCGCCGGCCTTTCCAGGTAAAGAAACTGTCCGTCCTCCGTGGTTTCCAGCCGCGGCGGGGCGGTTGCCGACCGCACATCGGCGCGCCAGCGTTCGCCGGCATGGAGAGCGCTGGTGATTTCGTCGGCGTTGCGGCGCAGGGCAATCGAACGGTCCAGGCCCCGATACAGGGCGAGGTAGCCGGCGCCGAGCACGCCCCCCAGCACGGCAATATAAACCAGCGCCTCGATCAGCAGGTAGGCGGCCCGGCCCGCGCGGCGGGCCCCGGATCGGCATGCGCAACCGGTTTTCATGGGAAAACGGCCTCCCGGACGACGGATCCGCCATGCTTTTTGGGCTCGGGCCGCCATTGCAGCCGCAGCTTCCCCGGCTGGACGGTCAGGATGAAGCGCCCCGCGGGCAGGTTGGTGGCGGCGCGGGCGTGAACCGGATAATCATAAGTGCCGGGGCCGAAGGCGCGCCCGCCGCCGGCCAGCAGGACTTCCATTTCGCCGTCCACGATTTCAAGGGCGACGGCGCGCTGGTAGCAGGCGCGGGCCAGCCGGTGTTCCGCGGCAAACGCATACGCCAGCGGCAGCAGCGTCCCCATCAGGATCGCCAGCGCCACGAGCAACTCCGTCATCAGCGCGCCGCGCTGCCGCCCACGCCGGGGCGGGCGGAACCCGTGAACCAGGGATGCGGTGATTACCATAAACAACCCGTGTTGATGATTTGGACGATGACCAGAAAGATGCCGATCGCGAAGCCGCCCACCACCAGGCCGCTGACCAGGACCAGGCCCGTAGTGAGAACCTGGGCGGCCGCCTGCTCCCACTGAAACGCCCGCGCGTCCAGCGCCTCGTGCCAGCCGCCCAACGCCCGGACAAAACCCGCCCCGCGCCGCAGCGCATGGGCCAGCCGCCAATGCAGTTCCGGGGTGTTGTCCATCGCGCGCAAAGCCTCGGGCAGGCTGACCCCCTGCTGCAACCGGGCGCAAACCCGCTGTCCGCGGCGGATGAAGGTCTGGTTGGCGGTGGACTCCGCCGCCAGGCGGACGGCTTCCGCCTCCGGCGCCCCGGCGTCAAGCAGCAGGGCCAGCATGGCCGAAAAATCGCGGCGGAGGCGGTGATTTCGCCACGGCAGCCGCGCCAAAAACCCGTCCTGCAGGCCGGGCGCCAGGCGATGAATCCAGCCGTGCAGCCGCGGCCCGCCCAGGTAAGCCAGCGTCACTCCCCACAGAATGGCCAGCACGCCGAGCTGAATCGCCAGCAGCGCCGGGCTGTCGTTAAAAATCAGGCGCGTGAACGCGGGCAGGCTCATCCCCTCCTCCAGGCTGGCATAGATGGCCATGAACTGGGGCAGGAGAGCTTTTTTAAGCCAGAAAAGGATGATGAACAGGCCCGGGGTGATCGCAAAAACCGCGAGCAGGAGATAATTAAGCGCACCGCGCACCTGGGAGACACTGTCCCGCAGAAGCCAGCGGCAGGCGGGGAAAACCTTTTGCACCTCGCCAATGCGCTCGCCGATCCGCAGCATGGCGCAGACCTGCGGGGGCAACAACCGCGGCACCCGTTCCAGCGCCTCGCTGAGCCGCAGCCCCTGTTCGATATGGGCCGCCAGCCAATGAAAGCGCACCCCCAGGGAACGATCGCGGCTGGCCGACGCACTGGCTATCACCGCCTCCGGCGCCTGCCCTTCCTTTATCCCCAGCTCCAGCAGGTTCAGGAACATCCGGGCCCGCTCATTGCGCCGCAGGGGCAGGGTTAAGAGCACGTAGATCGCGTAAGCAATGCCGACGGCGGGCGCCAGGCCGATCACCAGATAGGCCAGCAAAGTCATGATCCCCGCGCCCAGGTCCGGAAGCAGGGCGGCCAGAAGCAGTGGGACATCGTTCACGCTCATAACCGATCCCTTTAGAAAGAGCCCACCAAGTACAAAAAGTCCCCTAACCGAGTCAGCCAGATCACCCCCGGGGCGGCTTGCCAGAGCACCATCAGACCCAACAGCACGATGGCAACCGGCAACGCCCCGTACAGCATCATCTCGATGCGATAGGAAGCGCGCGCCCGGTAGAGATCCGCCGCCTGCTGGAAGCCCGCCGCCACGTCCTCGCCGCTCCGCTGCACCAGCCACAGGAACAACGGCGGAAAGGGGCGATTCTCCGCATCCCAATCCGCGGGTTTGCCCTGGCCGGCCTCCAGCCGCCGCCGCCAGCGGGCAAGGGGAGCGGCCGCCGGGGTATGGCTCTCGAGCGCCTCCGCCAGGGCCAGGGCTTCGGGCAAAGTCGCGCCGTTCTTGAGCATCAAGGCGATCGCCGAAGCCAGTTGCGCCAGGCTGGCTTCGCGAAAGGCCGGCAGCCGCCAGCGCAGCCGCGCGCGGCAAGCCGGCAGGGTTGCCGCCACCACGCCCGCCAGCGCCCCCAGCGCCAGGGCGATGGGCGGGAACCAAATCAGGATCTCCACGGGCCACTGGCCAAACAGGCGCCAGCGACCGCCCCACTCTAGCAGCTCTGGCGCCCCGCGGATTTCCGCCAGAAACCACTTCAGGATCAGCGTTAAAACCAGCGTCAATCCCAGCGCCACGACCAGGACGATCAGCGGGTACAGCAGCAATCCTTTGAGGCGCGCCCAAAGCGTGTTGTGGCGGTGGTAATGGTCCGCCAGCAAGAGCAGCACCCCGGGCAGATCGTTGCCGCGGACGCCGATCGTCACCATCCGGCGGTAGAGTTCCGGCAGGGCGCGGCGGGACAGGGCGTCCGGCAGGGGCGCGCCCCCGGCCAGGTCCGCCTCCAGGCGCTGCAACTCGTCGCGCAGCGGCCCCTTGCGCATCCCGGCGCACAACTGCCGCAGCGCCCCCTCCAGCGGAATATCCTCGCGGAGCATCGCCGCCAGTTGCTGATTGAAAAAGGCAAATTCGTCGTGCTTCATGACCCGCTATAACGCCATTCGCATCATCGTCAGAGTTTGACCGGGCAACCGGGAAATCGTCACGCGCGTCACCTCCACAAACCGTAGCACACGGAGCGCAAGCGGGAAAACCGGATCCGGCGGCCATGCGCCCTCCCGTCCTCCCGCGCTCGCCCGCGGGCGCCGGGACGCCCGCGCGGGCCGATGCCGTCGGCGGAGGCGTCCGGCCTATCCGCCCGCCGCCGGCCGGGCAAAGAACTTTTCGGCAGCCGCGCAGGTGGCCGCGCTTAATTCATCGAGCGAACAGCCTTTCACCTGCGCGACGGCCGCGGCGATCTCCCGCACGTAGGCGGGCTCGCAGCGTTTGCCCCGGTAAGGCATGGGCGCCAGAAACGGGCAGTCGGTTTCCAGCATGAACTGGCCGAGCGGCGTCGCCGCCAGCGTTTCGCGGACGAGCGGCGCGTTCTTATAGGTCACGATCCCGGTGAAGCTGACCAGGCATCCCAGGTCCGCGATGCGCCGCCCAGCCGCCGCGTCTTCGGCAAAGCAGTGGAACACCCCGCGCACCCGGCCGGCAAACGGCCGCACCAGGGCCAGCGTATCTTCCAGCGAACTGCGCTGGTGAATGATGCAACCCAGCCCCGTTTCAGCCGCCACTTCCAGGTGCTGCCGAAACAAATCCGCCTGCCGGGCCTTGTCCCGGGCCTCCGCCCCCGCCGGGGCCCCCTCCGGGCGGCGCGGCAGACGGTAGTAATCCAGTCCCGTCTCCCCCAGCGCGACCACCTTGCGGTGCCCGGCCAGCTCGCGCAAGGCCGGCCGAAAATCCTCCGGCGCTTCCGCCGCCTGCGAGGGATGCCACCCCACCGCCGCATATACCTGCGGATACCGCTCCGCCAGCTCCACCGCGCGCTCGCTGCTGGCCTGATCGGTGCCAATGGTAATAATCCGGCCAATCCCCGCCGCCTCCGCCCGCGCAATGACCTGGGGCAGGTCTTCCGCAAACTCACGACGCCCCAAATGGGCGTGAGTATCATAGAATACAGCCATACCAGCCCAGTTTGGCCCGCAACGCCCGCTACCGCAACAGCGCAAATATCCCGCCTCAAAAAACCCCGCCACCCCCCTTTCCCCCACCCTGTCCCGGCGATTTCCAGCGCCGCAGGAACGCCCGCCAGCCCGGCGCGCGAGCTTCAAGCCCCTCGAAGCCTTCCAACTCCAATAAGCAGTCAATCCGCCCCTCCACCCTCCTGACAGGGGTAAAATACCCTGCCAAAGCGCCGTGTACAAGGGGTGTACAAGGGATGCTCACCGGATGCTCATCAAATTTTCCGACGTACACCCGGTGGGCATCCCTTGTACACCCCTTGTACACGGCTATTTGGCAGCCATAATATGGCTATAAACAGGGGAAATTGGGCGGAAAACGTGGTTGGGCGGGTTGGGAAGCGAGGGGTGGGGGTGCAGGCTGCTTAAGTGTCCAATAATTGGACAGTCCGGGCTGGAAACGCTTTGGCGGGGTGGGAGGCCGGTTATTTGTGGCGGGGAAAGCTTTGCCTTGACAGCCGGGGTGCTTTTGCTAGCCTGTCAGGGCTTCGAGAAACCATGTCAACAAAACGCACCGTGAGCCAAAGCCCTCCGCGCCCGCGCCCAACCGCCCAACGGAAGAAGTCCGCGGCCAGCCCGGCTTTGCCGCCCCTGGTGCGCGATATCTTTGCCCGCACCCGCACGGCCGCTTTCCGGCGGTATTTGCGGGAACTGCTGCTCGAGTTGTGCCGGATTGATACCACTCCCAATCCAAAGGTTGCGCAGATGCAGGCGGCGGAGGCGGCTTGTTTTCGCATTCTCGAGCGCGAGCTGGGCGGCCTGGCTTTTGCCGATGCGCGCCTCGAACGCCGGCCGATCAATCCGGGCATTCAAGCGCATCCGAACTATTCGCTGCTGCATTTCACCAAGACCCCCCGGCGGCCGCAGGGCTTGTCGCCGGAAGCGACGTATGCCAACCGGAGCAACCTGCTTTATTTTGTTCCCGGCGGCGGCGGGGGCGCCGGCGGGGGCCAGTCCGTGGCCCTCAACGCCCATATAGATGTCGTGGCGCCTTATTTTCCCCCGCGGGTCCAGGACGACACGGTTTATGGCCGCGGCGCGTGCGATGACAAGGGCCCGCTGGTGGGCATCGTCGCCGCGCTCAAAGTGCTTTCCGAAGTCCTGGCCCGCGCCGGGCGGCGGCTGAACCGCAACGTGCTGGCGATGCTGGTGGTCGAGGAGGAAACGGGCGGCAACGGGTCGCTCTCGCTCGCCGTGGATCGGGAGTTGCGGAAGTTTTACGACAGCATTCTCGTGGCCGAGTGCACCGATTTGAAGATTCACCCGGCCAACCGCGGCGCGGTGTGGTATCGGGCCGTTTTGAACGCGCCGCCGGGGGTTTCGGCGTTCGAGATGTTTGCGTTCGTCAACGAGGAGCTGGAGAAAGAAGGCGCCGCCCTCCGCGCCGAGAGCCGCCACCCGCTCTTCCCGCAGCGGCCGGTGCAGACGTGCCACGGCATGATCGGCCCTTTTGGCGAGCACCCGAGCCGGATTTGCGGCGAGGTCAGCTTCGCCATCCGCTTTGACCGCGCGCCGGATCGCCCGACGGAATTGCTGGTGGAGGACTGCCTGGAGGCCGGGTTGGCGGGCTACCTGGGCCTGTATGGGGACAAGACCCGGGTGACGGATCCGGCGACCGGCAAGCCGATGGTGGCGCGCCATTACGATTGGCGGCGGGAGAGCGATGGTTTCCGGGTGGACGTGCATGGCGCGACCGGCCACATGGGCGCCATTCGCGAGCGCGACGGGGCCATCACGAAGATGGCCCACCTGGTTCGGAGCCTCGTGTTTTCGCGGGCGAAGCTGGAGGCCCGCGCCCAGGGGCGCGTGGCTTTCGAGCTCGCCCGCCCGGCGCACGGCGAGGGGCTGCCGCCCGGCGCGGCGCTCGTGCTGGAGGGGGGCCAGGGGTTTATTCCCACGCACGGCATCACGGAAGTCATGGAACGGCTCCGCCAAGCGGCCCAGCGCGGGGCGGGCAATTACCTCCGCCGCATCGGACGGTTCGAGCGCGGCGAGGACGTGGTCACGGTCGCCTACGAGAAGCTGCATAACGTGGCGTTCGATGGCGACCCGGATTCCCGGTCGGTTCGCCACGCGGTGGCGGCGGCGAAGCTGGGGGGCTTTTGGCGGGACGAGCCCATCCTGGGCTGGACGGTTTCCTGCGATGCGCGCCTGTTCGCCACTGAATACCCGGAGCTGGAGGTGCTGACCTTTGGCCCGGGGCAACTGGCTTTCGCCCACTCCGACGAGGAGCAAATCCGGCTGGAGGACCTCCGCGCCGCCGTCGAGTTCCTGGCGATCTTTATTCTGCGGCAGACGGGAACGCTCGCGTAATCACTATGAAAACCCAACTCAGACTCGGTGTCATCGGCTCCGGCTCGGTCGTCCGTGAGATTTATCAATACCTGTATTTCCGCAGCCAGTATTCCCCGCTGCTGGACGTTTGCGCCGTGGCCGATCCCAACGAGCCGTATCGCAACTGGTTTGGCAACCTGGCCGGCATTCCCGCGGAACGGCGCTTTGCCGACCATCGCGAGCTGCTGGCCAAGGTCGAGCTGGACGCCGTTCAGGTCAACACCCCCGACCACCTGCACTGCGCGCCGACGGTGGACGCGCTGCGCGCCGGGCTGGATGTGGTGGTGCCCAAGCCGACGGCCGCCACGGTGCGGGACGCCCACGCGATGATCGCGGCGGCGCGGGAGTCGGGGCGGTTCCTGGGCATTGATTTCCACAAGCGCGAAGACCCGCGCATCAAGGAAGCCGAGGCGCGGTTCCAGCGGGGCCGCTACGGCACGTTCCAAACCGCGGTCTTCTACATGCTGGACAAGCTGTGGGTGGCGGACCCCAATCATTCCCCGCGGTTTTTTGCCTCGGCGGACTTTGCCGAGAAGAACACGCCGGTATCGTTCCTCACGGTGCACATGGCCGACGCGCTGATGAAGATCGTCAACCTCATCCCCGTCCAGGTCCGGGCCACCGGCTATTCCCAGAAGCTGCCCGCGCTCAAGCCCATCCCGGTCAACGGCTACGACCTGGTGGATACGGAGATCCGGTTCACGACCGGGGCCCAGGCGCATATCATCACCGGCTGGGCCGTGCCCAATTCCGCGGAATCCGTCACGGTTCAATCCGGGCGCATCCTCTGCTCCGAGGGGCTGATGGACCTGGGGCTGGGCACGCCCGGGCTGCGGGAAGTTCACGCGGACGGGCTGACGGAGGTCAATCCCCTGTTCCGTAATTTCGAGAAAGACAACACCGTGACGGGCTACGGCATCAGCAGCCCCGGGCGGTTGTACCAGCAAATCCTGGCGCTGCGCAATGGCCGGTGCTCCGACGCCGAGCGTGCGGCGGCGTTTCACCCGATGACCCTCGGTTTTTACACCACCCTGGTCCTCGAGGGGGCCGAAAAAAGCCTGGCCACCGGCGCGAAATCGCCGGAGGGGGTCACGCATGGCCCGGTGGTGGATCTGCGCCGGCTGGCCGCCGAGCAGCTTGGGGCTTCCGTAGCCGCGGCCTACGGGCTTCAGTAGCCGGCGGGGCTGCGGCCGCCCGCGGGGCGTTGTCCGGGGCGCCCGGGAGCGGGGGGCGGGGCTTACTTCGCGGCGGCGTTATCGGCCGGCGGGGCGTTTTTGAGGAACTTCAGGTCTTCCTTGTGGGGGTTGCACTTTTCGCAGGATTTGCCCTGTTTATGGGCGATGATGCAGCATTTATTCCGGCACTCCCGGCCTTCGGCGGCGGCCTTTTCGCAGCACGTCAGCTTGCGGGGGGCCGCCTCCGCGGCCAGGGCGGAGCCGGCCAGCAACCCGCCCATACAACCCGCCAGAACCCAGATTTTAATCCGTCTCATAAAAGTCAATACGCTGATGGTTCCATCGCCGCCCGCGCGGCCCGCGGCCCGGGGCGCGGCCACCGGAGCATTTCATCATCAGACGGGGATTGTCGAGGGGGAATTCACGGGCCGGCGCGGAAAAGTCACAGATTCAACTTGCTGGCGCGGGGGCGGTTGGTAGGCTATGGGGCGTGCGGCAGTCCCGACCGCCGCGCGGACCTATGCAACGAAGCACCGAATTGGGCTACAACTCGAAGGTAGAGGGCGACGTCATCGTCACCCGCCGTTCGGCGGCGTTGAACTGGCTGCGCCGGGGGCTGGAGGGGGGGATGAACTGGGGGCGTAAGAATTCGCTGTGGCCGATGCCGATGGGGCTGGCGTGCTGCGCCATCGAGCTGATGGGCACCGGGGCCAGCCGCTACGACATCTCGCGCTTTGGGGCCGAGGTGATGCGGTTCTCGCCCCGGCAATCGGACGTGATGATTGTCTCGGGCACGGTGACGTATAAAATGGCGCGGGTGGTTCAGCGGCTCTTCGAGCAGATGCCCGAGCCCAAGTGGGTGATTGCCATGGGCGCGTGCGCCTCCACCGGGGGGATGTACCGCAGCTACGCCGTGTTGCAGGGGATAGACCGGCTGCTGCCGGTGGATGTGTATGTGGGGGGCTGCCCGCCCCGCCCGGAGGCGCTGCTGGACGCGCTGATGAAACTGCAGGATAAAGTGGCCGGCGAACCGTCGCTGGCCACGCTGAAGCGAGTGGCATGACGGCGCGGGAACTGGCACTGCAACTGGGAGCCCAATTCCCCGGCCTGGTCTCCGCGCCGGCGGAGTTCCGGGGTGAAATCACGCTGCGGGTGGCGGAGGCGGAGCGGATGCCCGAGGTGTGCGCCGCGGCCAAGGCGGAACTGGGCTTTGATTACCTGGTGGACATGACCAGCGTGGATAACTACGGCCAGGACCCGCGTTTCACCGTGGTGTATCATCTTTACTCCTACCGCCACCATTGCTGGCTGCGGCTGAAGACCGCGGTGAGCGAGGAACAGAGCGAACTGCCCACCGTCACCGGCGTCTGGCGGACGGCGGACTGGCATGAGCGGGAGATTTACGACATGATGGGCCTGCGCTTCCGCGGGCACCCCGACCTGCGGCGCATCCTGATGTGGGAGGGCTACCCTTATTTCCCGCTGCGCAAGGATTTCCCCCTGGCCGGCCGGCCCAGCGACGTGCCGGAGGTGGCCTTTACCGGCGCCGCGCCGCTGGAGGGCGGGCCGTTTGTGACGACGGCGGGGGGCGCGGATGCGGCCGCGCGCGAACCCCGGGCGCGCACCCCGGAAAGCGAGCCGCCCAGGGATTAAACATGGCCGAGGCGCACGAGCTTAAGTTCAAGGACACGGCCGCGCGGGCGGCCGCGGCCGCGGCGTGTTCCGCCCCGCCGCCTGCCGAGGCGGAACCGGGGGATCTGGCCGGGGACAGGATGGTTCTGAACGTGGGGCCTTCGCACCCGGCCACGCACGGGGTGCTGCGCCTGGTGATCGAACTGGACGGCGAGCGGATTACCCGGGTGCGGCCCGAGATCGGCTACCTGCACCGCGGCGACGAGAAGATCGCCGAGAATTGCACCTACACCCAGTTCATTCCCTACACGGACCGGCTGGATTACCTGGCGCCGATGGCCAACAACGTCGCCTACGCGCTGGCGGTCGAGAAACTGCTGGGCCTGGAGCGGCAACTGCCGCCGCGCTGCCAGTATATCCGCGTGATCTGCGCCGAGCTGGCGCGCCTTTCGTCGCATTTGCTGGGCATCGGCTGCTACGCGATGGACTGCGGGGCGATGACGGTCTTCCTCCATACCTTCACCGAGCGCGAAAAGATTTACAACCTGTGCGAGTCGCTGACGGGGGCGCGGTTCACCACCACCTATACGCGCATTGGGGGGCTGGCGCGCGATCTGCCGCCCGGGTGGGTCGAGCAGTGCCGGCAGTTCCTTGACGAGGTGGTGGTGAATATCGAGGAGACGGAGACGTTCCTGACCCGCAACCGCATTTTTATGGACCGGACGCAGGGAGTGGGAGTGATCCCGCGGGAGGTGGCCATAGATTACGGGCTGACCGGCCCCAACCTGCGCGCCAGCGGCGTGGCGCACGATTTGCGCAAGGCGCACCCGTACCTGGTGTATGACCAACTGCAATTTGAAGTGCCGGTGGGCACCCGGGGCGATTGCTACGATCGCTACCGGGTGCGCATGGAGGAGATGCGCCAGAGCGTGCGGATCGTGCGCCAGTGCCTGGACCAGTTGCCGGACGGCCCCGTCAACGCCCCCGCGGCCAAGGTCCTCCTGCCGCCCAAAGCCCGGGTGCTGACGAAAATGGAGGAATTGATACACCAGTTCATGAACGTGACCCAGGGGGTGAACGCCCCGCCGGGCGAGGTCTATTTCGCGCATGAGAACCCGAAGGGCGAGCTGGGCTTCTACCTGGACAGCCGGGGCGGCGGCACGCCTTACCGGTTGAAAATCCGCTCCCCGTCCTTCGTGAACCTGAGCATCTTATCCTGGCTGCTGCCGGGCCACCTGCTGGGGGACATCGTGGCGGTGCTAGGGTCCTTTGATTTCGTAATGGGAGAGTGTGACCGATGAGTGAGATTCGTCCCCTGGAACCCATTCCCAGCCCGCTGCGGGAGCAGCCGGACTTTGCGGTGCCGCCCGCCCTGGCCGCCGAGCTGGACGCGGTGATCGCGCGGTATCCCCAGGCCCGCAGCGCATCGCTGATGCTGCTGCACGCGATCCAGGAGCAGTTTGGCTATATCTCCCGGCAAGCGGTGGAATGGGTGGCGGCCCGGCTGGGGCTGCCGCCCCTCAACATCTACGAACTGGTGACTTTCTACCCGATGTTCCACGCGGCGCCGGTGGGGAAGTATCATCTCAAGATCTGCCGCACGCTGAGCTGCGCGCTGGGCGGCTCGCACCAACTGCACGAGCTTTGCTGCACCCGGCTGGGCCTGGATCCGCGCCAGCACGGGCCGCAAACCACGAAGGATGGCAAGTTCACGGTCGAGTTCGTGGAGTGCCTGGCCGGATGCGGCGCCGCGCCGGTGATGATGGTCAACGACGCCTTTCACGAAGGCGTCACGCCGCGGCGGGCGGAGGAGATTCTGGGAGGGTGCTCATGAGGACGCGTTGCGCTGCCAGCCGGATTCACCGCGGGGCGCGGGGAGGGTGGCTGCCCGACATGGATTTGAACCATGACAAACAGATCCAGAGTCTGCTGTGCTACCGTTACACCATCGGGCAAACCGAAATCGGGGACAACTTAGCGATTTCCCCAAAAGAGTCAAGCACCTGAAATGCCGCAGGAATACCGCCAGATTTTGCAGCACATTGACCAGCCCGGCTACACGCCCGCGCTGGAGTGCTACCTGCGGCATGGCGGCTACGCGGTCTTGCGCCAGGCGCTGGCGCTGCCGCCCCGGACGCTGCCGGGCGGCCAGGTGCTCAGCGGCCCGGAGCAATTGCGCCAGGAAGTCATGGTGTCGGGGCTGCGGGGCCGGGGCGGAGCCGGGTTCTCCTGCGGGCTCAAGTGGTCGTTCGTGGACCGCAAGAGCGGCAAACCGATCTACCTGATTTGCAACGCGGACGAATCCGAGCCGGGCACGTTCAAGGACAAGCAGATTATCTATAAAGACCCGCACCAGATGCTGGAGGGCATGATCATCGCCAGCTACGCGAACGATGTGCACCTGGCGTTTATTTACATCCGGGGCGAGTTTGTCGAAGGGGCGCGGATTCTCAACCGCGCGCTCCAGGAGGCCCGGGCGAAGGGGTTTCTGGGGCGGAATATCCTGGGGTCGGGCTACGACCTGGAGATTCACGTGCATCGCGGCGCCGGCGCGTATATTTGCGGCGAGGAGACCGGGCTGATCGAATCGCTGGAAGGCAAGCGCGCCTATCCGCGCATCAAGCCGCCCTACTTCCCCGCCGTGCTGGGGCTTTACCAATGCCCGACGATTGTCAACAACGTCGAGACGCTCTGCGCGGTGAAGCATATTGTCGCGCGGGGCGGCGCGGAATACGCCCGCCTGGGCACCCCCAACAACACCGGCACCCGCATCGTCAGCATCAGCGGCCACGTCCGCCGGCCGGGCTATTACGAGATCGAGGTCGGCAAGGTGACGCTGGGCGAGCTCATCCACGACCCGGCGTTTGGCGGCGGCCTGCGCGAGGGCCGGCAGCTCAAAGCGATCATCCCGGGCGGGTCGTCGGCCAAGGTCTTCAAGGCGGGGGAAACGTTCAAGCTCAAGCGCCGGGGCCCTGACGGCAAGGAGAGCGTGCAGGAAGTGGCGCTGCTGGATTTGCCCTACGACTTCGATTCGCTGATTGCCGCGGGCAGCATGTCGGGCTCGGGGGCGATTATTGTGCTGGACGACTCCACGGATATCGTGGCGGCGCTGGCGAACATCGCCGACTTCTACGCCCATGAAAGCTGCGGCCAGTGCACGCCCTGCCGGGAAGGCTCGCTGTGGATGGCCAAGGCCCTGCGCCGCCTCACGCACGGGGAAGGCCGCCCGGAGGACGCGGATTACCTGGCCCACATCGCCGACAACATCCCCGGCGGGCGAACGATTTGCGCCTTTGGCGAAGCCTGCGCCTGGCCCGTGCAGAGCTTCGTCGCCAAGTTCCGGGACGAATTCATCGCCCGCGGCGCGGCGGATGCGAAACGCCGGGCCGCCAGCGGGCGGGAAACGGCTGCGCCCTCCGGGCCGCCGCACCCCGCGACCGCGGCCGCGCTGGCCCAAACCCCGGCCGAATGACCATGTCCACCGCCAACCCCACGCCATCCCCGTCAACGCCGCCGCCCGCGGACACCCTCCAGGTGCGGGTCAACGGCAAAGCGGTGGAAGTGCCCCGGACGATGCCGGACCCGGTTTCCGGCAAGCCGGTGCCAACCACGATGATCCAGGCCTGCTTTGCGGCGGGGGTCATGGTCCCGCACTATTGCTACCACCCGAAGCTGCCGGTGGCGGGCAACTGCCGCATGTGCCTGGTCGAGTTTGGCACGCCGGCCCTGGGCCCGGATCGCAAGCCGATCCTGAACCCGGACGGCGCGCCGCGCATCACCAAATCGCCGCGCCCCGCCATCGCCTGCGCCACGCCGGTCTCCCCGGGCATGGAAATCTACACCGACACGCCCGCCGTGAAGCAAATGCGCGAAAGCGTGCTGGAGTTCCTGCTTATCAATCATCCGCTCGATTGCCCGATCTGCGACAAGGCCGGCGAATGCAAGCTGCAGGAATACTCGGAGGACCACGGCGAAGCGCAGAGCCGCTTCGTCGAACCCAAGGTGCATAAGCCCAAACGCGTGGACCTGGGCCCGCGCATCGTGCTGGACGACGAGCGCTGCATTCTATGCACGCGCTGCATCCGGTTTACGCGGGACATTGTGGGCGACGACGCGCTGGGCCTCGTCAACCGCGGCAGCTACAGCACGCTCACGGCTTACCCCGGCCGGCCGTTCGACAACAATTACACCCTCAACACGGTGGATATTTGCCCCGTGGGCGCGCTCACCTCCAAGGATTTCCGCTTCCAGATGCGTGTCTGGTTCCTCAAGGAAACCCCGAGCCTTTGCACCAGTTGCGCCACCGGCTGCAACATCGTCATCGGCTCGCGCGAAGACCGGATCTACCGCTACGAACCGCGCGAGAACGAGGCCGTCAATGCCTGCTGGATGTGCGATTACGGCCGGCTGAACTACGCGTGGATCGGGCGGGCGGATCGCCTGACGGAAATCCGCGGCCCGCAGGCCGCCGGCCAGGCTCCCGCGCCCGGCTGGACCCCAATCTTGCGGGAGATTTCCGGGAAGCTGCGCCAGGCGGCGGCGGGCTCGGTGGCGATCATCGCCTCGGCCCGGCAGACCAACGAAGAACTTTACTTGCTGGCGAAGCTGGCGAAGAAGCTCGGGGCGCTGACGGATTCGGTGCCGCGCATGGGAGAGGGCGACCGGCTGTTGCTGAACGCCGACCGCAACCCGAATAGCGCGGGCGCCCGGCTCACCGGCATCGCCGCCACGCCGATGGGGGCGAACCTGCCGAAGATCGCGGAGGGCATCCGCGCCGGAACCATCAAGACCTTGCTGGTGGTGGGCGAAGAGGTGACCCGGCTGGGGTTGGGGGCGGACCTGCTGGCCCGGCTGGAAACGCTCATCGTCAGCGATATTCTGCCCAATGAAACCACCCGGCGGGCGCATTACCTGTTGCCCGGCTGCGCCCATGCCGAAAAGCGGGGGACCTTCACCAACGCCCGCGGGCGGGTGCAAAAGTTCATGAAGGCGGTCGAACCCCGCGGCGACGCCCGCCCCGAATGGGAGTTCCTGCACGAGTTGGCGCTCCAGGTGGCCGGCCCGGACGGCTGCCAGAGCCTCGAAGGACTGTTTAACCAGATGGCCCGGGACCTGCCGGCCTTCGCGGGGCTGACCTGGGCGGGCCTGGGCGACCAGGGCGCCACCCTCCGGAGCGAGCCATGATTCCGGCGATTCTGAACTGGGCGGAGACCGAGGCCGGACAACTGGTGTTGTTCGGGGCGCTGAAGATTCTGGGCGTGTTCTCGGTGGTCATGTTCATTGTCGCCTACGCCGTCTGGGTGGAGCGCCGGACCGCGGCGTTCATCCAGGACCGCGTCGGCCCCAACCGCGTCGGGCCATTGGGGCTGCTCCAGCCCGTGGCCGACGCCATCAAGTCTTTCCTGAAGGAGGACTTCACGCCGGCCCACGTGCGCAAGGTCTATTACTGGCTGGCGCCGGCGATCGTCATGATTCCCAGCCTGCTGACCGTGGCCATCATTCCGTTTGGCTCGCTGCTCGGCGGCCAAAAGATGGTCATCGCGGACTTGAACGTGGGCATTCTTTACACCTTCGGCATCGTATCGCTGGGCGTCTATGGCATTGTCCTCGCCGGCTACGCGGCGCGGTCGAAATATCCGCTCATTGGCGGCCTGCGCTCCAGCGCGCAGCTCATCTCCTACGAGATCGCCCTGGGCATGGCGGTGATCCCGCTGTTCCTCATCGCCGGGGGGCTGGAAGCGCCGGCGGCCAGCGCGGGCTGGCAAAAGCTGCTGGCCGGCACCAGCAGCCTGAACCTGGGGCGGCTGGTCTCATGGCAGGCCCTGCACGGCTGGTTCATCCTCTATGCCCCTGTGTCGTTTGTCATTTGCCTGGCCGCCATGTTTGCCGAGACCAACCGAATGCCGTTCGACCTCCCCGAGTCGGAGCAGGAGCTGGCCGGCGGCTACAACGTCGAATACAGCTCGATGAAGTTCGCGCTCTTCTTCATGGGCGAATATGCCAACATGGTGGCCGCCGCGGCGCTGATGACGACGCTGTTCCTGGGCGGCTGGAGCCTGCCGGTGGCCGGCCTGAACCAGCCCGCGGCGACGATCGGAGCCGGGCTGCTGCACATCGGCATCTTCCTGGCCAAGATGTGCTTCCTGATTTTCATGGTGATCTGGGTGCGTTGGATGTGGCCGCGGTTCCGGTATGACCAGCTCATGGACCTGGGCTGGCGCCGGTTTATTCCGCTGGCGCTGGCCAACATCGTGGTGACGGCCGCCGTGCTCTGGATACGAAGTTAAATGATCATCGAACGCCAGAAAATGAGTTGGTGGGAACGGCTTTATCTGCCGGCCATTATCGGCGGATTCAAAGTCAGCCTGCGCCATTTCTTCCGGAAAAAGGTGACCATGCAATACCCCGAGCAGCGCTGGGTGGTGCCCCCGGGCTATCGCGGAGCGCCCTACCTCGTCCGGGACCAGGACGGCAACACCAAGTGCGTCTCCTGCCAGCTCTGCGAGTTTGTTTGCCCGCCCAAAGCCATCAAGATCACCCCGCCCGGCCCCGCGGGACCGCCGGCGGACCGCCCCAATGCGGAGAAAATGCCGCGCGAGTTCGAAATCAACATGCTCCGCTGCATCTTTTGCGGCTATTGCCAGGAAGTCTGCCCGGAGGAAGCCATCTTCCTGATGAAAGACTATTCGCTCATCGGCGCCAGCCGGGAGGAGATGATCTATAACAAAGAGAAACTGCTCGCCCTCGGGGGGGTGCACCAGGACAAGATAAAGAAATGGCAGCAGAAAGCCCAGGAAGCCCGGGCGCAGGGGCAGAAACCCTGAGCGGAAAGGCGCGGATCACCCATGAACCAAGGCAACAGATTCAGCGGTAAAACGACCGGCAACACTCCTCTCTAGCCCATGCAGGACGCGCTCTTTTATCTCTTCGCGTTTTTGACGCTGGTCTTTGGCTTTCTGGTGGTCGCCAACCCGTTCAGCCGCAACCCGGTGACCAGCGCCATGTTTCTCGTCCTGGCCATTATCTCCCTGGCGGGGCTGTTCGTGCTGCTGCACGCCTTCTTCCTGGCCGCGGTGCAGGTGCTGGTCTATGCGGGCGCGGTGATCGTGCTGTTCCTGTTCGTCATCATGCTGCTGGATCTAAAAGCGGAGGAACAGCGAAAGCTCAAAGCCGCCGGGGTGGCAGGCGGCGTCCTCGCGGCGGGCGCCCTGCTGGCGATTTTCCTGGCCAGCCTGTGGGCGGCCTCCCGGGACCCGGCCGCCGCGGGCGGGGCCGATGCGCCGGTGCTCGAGGGCGGCACCCGCGCCCTGGCCAAACTGTTGTTCACGCAATACCTGCTGCCCTTCGAACTGGTGTCCGTGCTGCTCCTGGTCGGGATGGTGGGCGTGGTACTGCTCAGCAAGAAGGACCTGAAATGAACATTGGCCTGGAACATTACCTGGCGGTCAGCATGCTGCTGTTTTGCCTCGGGCTGCTGGGGGTGATCGCGCGGCGCAACCTGCTCATCATTTACATGTCGCTGGAGCTGATGCTCAACGCGGCCAACCTGGCGCTGGTGGCCTGCTCGCGCTTCACCCATAACCTCGATGGCCAGGTCTTCGTGTTTTTCATCATCACGGTCGCCGCCGCCGAGGTGGCCGTGGGGCTGGCGCTGATTGTGGCGCTTTACCGGAAGCGGCAGACGGCGCACGTGGAAGATTTGACCCTGCTGAAACTCTAGCCGATGCACCTGGACTTCATCCCCTGGATCATTCTGTTCCTGCCGTTGCTGGCGGCGGCGGGGATCACGCTGTTCACGTCGCGCCATGGCAAGCTGAGCGCCGCCCTCTCCATCGGGGCCGTGAGCGCCGGATTCCTCCTGAGCCTCCTCTACGTCGCCCTGACCGGCTGGGATTCCCGGCCCGACTCCGCCTTCACCTGGCTGGCGATCGGGAACCTGCATGTGGAATTCGGCCTGCGTTTCGACCCGCTGAGCCTGCCCATGCTGCTCGTCGTCACCGGCGTGGCCAGCGCGATTCATATCTATTCCTGGGGCTACATGGACGGCGACCGCGGCTACGCGCGCTACTTCGCCTGCCTGAGCCTGTTCACCTTCTCGATGCTCGGCATCGTGCTGGCCAACAACTTCCTGGCCCTCTTCATCTGCTGGGAACTGGTCGGCGTCTCCAGCTATCTCCTCATCGGCTTTTGGTTCGAGCGCCCGGCGGCGGCCGAGGCGGGCAAAAAGGCGTTCCTCACCAACCGCCTCGGGGATTTCGGCTTCCTGCTGGGAATCCTGACGGTCTGGGCCGGGTTCGGATCGCTCAACTTCGCGCAAATCAGCGACGGGCTGGCAACGGGCGCGGGGCAAACCTGGTGCCTGACCGGCGCCGGGCTGCTGATCTTCTGCGGGGCCATCGGCAAGAGCGCCCAGTTCCCGCTCCACGTCTGGCTGCCCGACGCCATGGAAGGCCCGACCCCGGTCAGCGCGCTGATCCACGCCGCGACCATGGTGGCCGCGGGCGTATACATGCTCTGCCGGGTGTTCTTCATCTTCACGCCCGGCGCGCTGACCCTCATCGCCTGGCTGGGCGGCTTCACCGCCCTCTTATCCGCCGTCATCGCCCTCCAGCAAAACGACATCAAGCGCATCCTTGCCTATTCCACCCTCTCGCAGTTGGGCTACATGGTGATGGCGGTCGGCCTGGGCGGCCCCGCCGCGGCCATGTTTCACCTCACCACCCACGCCTTCTTCAAGGCGCTCCTGTTCCTCGGGGCCGGCTCGGTCATCCTCGCCCTCCATCACGAGCAGGACATCTGGCGCATGGGCGGGCTGCGCCAAAAGATGCCCGTCACGTTCTGGACCTTTATGGCGGGCACGCTGGCCCTGGCCGGGGTGCCTCCGTTCAGCGGCTTTTACAGCAAGGACAGCATCCTGGCGCTGGCCGCGCACCACAACCCCGGACTGTTCGCCCTGGGGATCGGGGTGGCCGCCCTCACGACGCTCTACATGTTCCGGCTGGTCTTCGTGGCGTTCCTGGGCTCAGCCAAATCCGAGGCGGCGGGGCACGCCCGCGAATCCGCGCCGGTCATCGCCTGGCCGCTCCGAATCCTGGCCCTGCTGAGCGTGGCCGGCGGGCTCCTGGGCTGGGAGCGGCTGTATGCGCGGCAGCTTTGCGCCGCACCGGCGGCGGCGCCCGCCTCGTTCCTCGGCGACCTCGTGGCCCCGTTCCTCCACGCGCCGGTGGCGGCGGGCAGCGGCCTGCTGGCCGTGCTCATCGGGTTGGCGGCGGCCTATGGGCTTTACGCCCGCGCGGCGCAAGATCCGCTGCCCGGGATGCTGGGGGCGCTGGGGCGGGCCATGCGCAACCGCTTCTACTTTGACGAGCTCTACCAGGCCACCGTCATCCGCGGGCACGATTTCCTGGCCCGGGTGGCCGACGGGTTCGACCGCTGGATCCTTGCGGGCGTGGCGGTGCGCGGGACGCATGGCACCACCGAACTGGCCGGGCGCGCATTGCGCCTGCTGCAAACGGGCAACTTGCAGACCTACGCCCTCCTGTTCGCGCTGGGCGTGGGGCTGATCCTTTACCTGGTTTTGTTCTAAAAATGTCGCCGCTGACCTACATCCTGGGCTGGCCGCTCGGCGCCGCCATCGTGCTGCTGCTGGTGCCGCGCACCTTCCGGCCGGTGATCCGCGGCATCGCCATCCTGGCCACGTTGATGGCGGCGGTGCTGGCGGTGAAAATGTTCCTTCGCTTTGACGCCGCCGCCGCCGGCTACCAGTTTGAGCAGCAGGTGGCGTGGGTGCGCAGCCTGGGCCTCAGCTACCACGTCGGCGTGGATGGCATCAACGTCGGCCTGGTCCTGATGGGGGCGCTCGTGGCCTTCGCCGCGGCCTGCGTCTCCTGGGAAATCCGGGAGCGCGAAAAAGAGTTCTACCTCCTGCTGCTGGTCATGACCGGCGGCATTCTCGGCGCCTTTGCCGCGCTCGATCTCTTCTGCTTCTACTTCTTCCATGAGCTGGCGCTGGTGCCGACGTTCATCATGATCGGCGTCTGGGGCCGCGGCGAGCAAAAGGACTACGCCACCTTCCAAATCACGCTCTACCTGAGCCTCGGCGCGCTCCTCGCCCTGGTGGGGCTGATCGCGCTCTACGTGCAGGCGGGCGCGGGCACGTTCGACATCCCGCAACTGGCCGCGCATCTCCGCGCTCATCCCCTGTCGCCCGGAGCCCAGGGCTTCATCTTCCCGCTGCTGCTGTTCGGGTTCGGCATCCTGGTCTCGCTCTGGCCGTTCCACACCTGGGCGCCGCCGGGCTACAGCGCCGCCCCCTCCGCCACCGCCATGCTCCATGCCGGCGTGCTCAAGAAGTTCGGCCTCTACGGCCTGATCCGCATCGCGCTGCCGCTGCTGCCGGATGCGGCGCGCGACTGGATGCCGATCCTCGCCTGGCTGTGCCTGGGCAACCTCTTCTATGGCGGCTGGGTGGCCATGCGCCAAAAGGACTTCAACCGCCTGGTGGGCTACTCCAGCGTCGCCCACATGGGCTTCGTCTTCCTGGGCATCGCCGCCCTGAACCTCGTCGGAATCACAGGCGCGGTGCTGGTGATGATCGCGCACGGCTTCCTCGCCGCCCTGACCTTCGGCCTGAGCGGCTACCTGTATCAGCAGACCGGCACGCTGGAAATCGCGCGGCTCGGCGGCCTGCTGCGGCGGCTGCCGTTCATTGGCGCGGCGCTGATGATGGCCGCGTTCGCCGGGTGCGGCCTGCCGGGATTTGCCAACTTTGCCGGCGAGATCACGGTCTTCTTCGGCGCCTGGCAAAGCTACCGGCTGGTGACGATCCTCGCCTGCTGGGGCGCCCTGGTCATCGGGGCGGTTTATATGCTGCGGGCGATCCGCGGCCTCCTGCACGGCCCCCTGCCGGAAGCCTGGGCCGGAGTGGCCGACGCCCCGCACCTCTGGCGCAAAGCCCCCTTCCTCCTCCTGCTGGCCAGCCTGCTGATCTTCGGATGCTACCCGCGCCTGCTCACCGACAAAATCAAGCCGGCCGTCAGCGAAAAAGTCGCCCCCGCCCTGGCGCCGGAAATCCCCGCCCGCCCGGGGATCCTCGCGCGCCCCGCTCCGGACCGGGACGCGCCTCAACCCCCCGACGCCTCCCCGGCGGCGCTCCGCCGGGCCGGGGCCTTCCCCCGTAATTCTCGCGGATGAACACACTGTTGCTCAGTCACGAACTGCTGGTGCTCGCCCTCGGGCTGGGGCTGCTGCTCGTGGATTTATGGCTGCCGCTCCCGGCCAAACGCAAACTCGGCTACGTCGCCGCGCTGGGCACGGGCCTGATCCTGCTCTACAGCCTGGTCTGCGTGCGGGTGCCCCCGGAGGGCGCGGCCGGCTATGCGTTCAGCCAGATGTATGTGCTGGATGGACTGGCGCTCTTCTTCAAGCGCTTCTTCCTGCTGGCGGCGCTCCTCGTCCTGCTCCTGTCGGTCGAGTTCGCCGACCGCATCACGTCGGGCCTTTCCGAGTATTACGCCCTGGTTCTCTTTGCCCTCGCCGGCATGCTGTTTGCCGCCTCGGCCAACAACTTCACCCTGCTCTTTGCCGCGCTTGAACTGATCACCATCACCTTCTACATCCTCACCAGCTTCCAGCGCCACCGGGTGGCGTCGCTCGAAGCCGGCGTGAAATACCTGGTCATCGGCGCCCTCTCGACCGCCTTCATGGTCTTTGGCATCGCGCTGGTGTATGGCCTGTCGCATACCCTGAGCTTCGACGGGCTGGCCCGGGCCGCGGGCGCCCTGGGCGGCAACCGGGTTTTCCTCTTTGGCCTGGTGCTGATCCTCGCGGGGCTGGGCTTCAAGATTGCGGTGGTGCCGTTCCAGATCTGGGTTCCGGATGTTTACCAGGGCGCGCCGGTCCCGACCACCGCGTTTCTGGCCATCGGCTCCAAGGCGGCCGGCTTTGTCCTGCTGCTGCGCGTGCTCTTCCTCGCCGTGCCGGACATCACGGCGCACTGGCCGCACCTGCTCATGCTCCTTTCCGGCGCCTCCATTCTTTATGGCAACCTGTGCGCCATCCCGCAGCGCAACCTCAAGCGGCTGCTGGGCTATTCCGGCATCGCCCACGCCGGCTACCTGCTTTTGGGCGTGGCCGCCCTCAGCGCCGCCGGGCGCGCCGCGGTCCTCTATTATTTAAGCGGCTACCTGTTCACGGTGCTGGCGGCTTTCACCGTGATCTGTGTCGCGCTGCGCCAGGTGGACGGGGAAGACCTCGGCGCCCTGGCGGGGTTGCATCGGCGCTCGCCCCTGCTGGCCGCCACGATGACGCTGGCCATGGCCTCGTTCGCCGGGATTCCCCCGCTGGCCGGCTTCTTCGGCAAGTTCCTGCTCCTCAAAGCCGTCCTCGAACAAGCCCCCGCCTGTGCCGCCTATTATTACCTGACCTTCCTCGCCCTGGCCGGCATCGTGATTTCGCTCTACTACTATTTCAACGTCGTGCGGGTCATCTATTGGTCCGCCAACGCAACCGACCTGTCCCCCATTCCGGTTTCCGGCCCCATCCGCCTGGCCATCTACGCCTGCATCGCGGGAATGCTCTACCTGGGCCTGTTCCCCGGCGGAATCCTGAACCTGGCAACCGAAGCCGTTAAAGCCCTGCCTTGAGTCCGGCGGAGCCCCGCCGAAAGAGTCTCCCGGGGATGCTCCCCAGCCCAGGCATTGCCCATCAACTGTGCCAAATTGGCACACCAATCACCCACGGATAATTCCGCCGCGAGCCAGCAATTCAAGACGACCCTATCAACCCAATCGGCCACCAACAACCACGTCCCCCCTCCGTTTCCCGCAGCAACCCAGACTGTCCAATTATTGGACACTTTCCATCATTTACCGCTATCAACTGGCTGATCCATAGCCGTGTACAAGGGGTGTACAAGGGATGATCACCGGATGCACATCAGATTTTTCCGTGTTCACCCGGTGAGCATCCCTTGTACACCCCTTGTACATGGCTAATTGGGACGGGAAAAGCAGGGGTTTTGGCAGGAATGAAGATGCTGGCGGAAATGGAATGGTTTGTAGGAGCTACCCGAAAGTGGCTCGCACGAGAGGGTCAATGGGGCGCTGCTGTCGAGGCTGAGGTGTGCCAAATTGGCACAGTTGGGCGTCCGGTTCGGGAGGGAGCATATTCCCGAGGTTATGGGGTTCAGGTTGCCGGGAAGTCGGAATGGGCTGGGGTATTCGTTTTCCCGGCGCGGAGGGGTCGAAAGGTCAACGTCCTTATTCCGGCACCGGGCTTATGGGTCCTCGGCCATCCAGTCCTGCACGAGTTTCGGCAGTTGGCAGTGGTCGCAGATGGCGTTCGAGTGGTCGCAGAAATCCCGCACCATTTGCAACAGGCCCTGTTGCGCGGCGGCCCCGGGCAGGGCGCGCGGGGTGGCGCCGCCCAGCAATCGCTGCCGGGCCAGGCGCAGGGCTGAGTTGTCCTGGGCGGGCGGCCAGGAGAAATAGCGCTGTTCGAGGGCGTGCTGCAGCCGGGCATTGCCGCCCTCGGCCGCCCGCATCCAGAGCCAGGGCAGGAGGACATTGACCGCCAAATCCGTCATGCGCGCGGCGCCCAGGAGCGGCTGCGCCCGTCGGAGGCGGGGCGAACGGAAAGTGCAATGCCAGGACCAGAACTCATCCGGTTCGATGGGCAGCGTCTCCAGCAGTGAATCGGGCAGAGCCGCCGCCGGCACTTCGCGGCGGCACCATGCTTCCAGTTTCGGCGCGAGGCGGTCATCCCGCAGCCATTGGGAGGCCAGGGCGAGGCGGCGCAGCGGGTGGTTGGCGGGGCGCGAGCCGTGCAGGCGCCACAGGGTGTGCGGCAGGAGGCAGTCGGAGAACGCGTCGCGTTCGCGCCACCAGAAGTCCCAGATTTGGCGCACGTAGCGGCTGCCGCCCGCGGGGGCGCGGGGCAGCTCGGCCGGCAGCAGGCCGCTGATGCCGAACAGGCGCGCCTGCAAGGCGAACGGCGGCGCGCCGGGCGTCTGCCAGCGGGGCCGCAGTTCGGCCAGGCGCAGCATGGGCCAGGAGTTGTGTTTGTAGCCCAAAGCGCGGAAGAGCCCCTCCCACAACGCCTGTTCCCAGCCGGCGCTCCGGGCGCGCGCTTGAAATTGGGTTGCCTTGCTTTGCAGGCGCACCCGCGCCGCCTGGTGCAGCAGGCGCGTCAGCCGCGCCGGGGAAAGCTGGCGCAGCGGGGCGCAGCATTGGCCGCGCAGCGTTTCCGGCAGTCCCGGCGCGGCCTCGCCGCCCAGCCACAGGCTCAGCTCGCCCAGCGGGGCATCCAGCGCCCGGCGCAGCCCCAGGGTCGGCGGCGCGCCGGGCGCGGCCGGGCCGTCTTCCCAGACCACGTGGAGCAGGACGCGCTGAAAGGCGGGGTTGCGGTCGTGGCCGTGAGCGCGCCAGCCGCGGGGGCGCAGGTCCACCTCCACATCGCCGCTTTGCGGGGGGCGATCGCCGAATTGCACGACCGCGCCGCGGAAATCCGGCCCGCCCTCGACGCTGCGAAAGCCGGGATGAAGAATCCGGACCGGGCGGCCGTCCAAGGTTTTGAGCTGCTCGCGGAGCAACCGCTGGTGCTGCCAGATGGATTGCAGGAGCTGTTCGGGCGGCGAGTCCCGTTCCTCGCGCAGGTCGGAGACGACTCCGCACCGCACGCGCCACCGGGCATAAAAGCTGGCTTGCGCCGAAAGCACCTTGCCCTTGCTTTTGCGCGGGTGGGACGGCAAAGTCAAGCTTTGAGCGGCGCGGCGGCTCCCGGGCGCCGGGCGGCGCGGCGGCGGGGGCCGGCTGGAGCCGAGCGGCGAGGCGAGGCGCAACCCGCGCGGGGGTTGGTGGTTATTATAGATATGAATCAGCAAACAAGCAAGAGCCGGCGGCGGCTGGGAGCTTGGTGGTGGGCGGGGGTGTTGTGCGCCGGCAGTTGCGGCGTCATCGGGCAAACCGCGCCGGATGATGTCCGCCGGGACGCGACCGTGCAGGCTGTCGAGAAGGCCATTCCCTGCGTGGTGAACATCGCCACCGAGACTCTCATCCGCGTGCGCGATCCCTTCGAGGAGTTCTTTCGGCAATTCTGGGATCCGTATCACCGCCGGCAGCCGCCCAACTCGCAGTACAGCCTCGGTTCGGGGGTGGTTATTGACGAGGAGGGCTACTTGCTCACCAATGACCATGTCGTGCGGCGGGCCGATAAGATCACCATCAAGTTCTGCACGGGAACCAATGTTTACACGGCCAGCGTCGTCGCCAGCGACCCGAAGAGCGACGTGGCCCTGCTCAAGCTCAACAGCCGGCCGGGGGAAAAGTTTGCGGCCATCCAGTTTGCCCGCGAGGATGATTTGCTGCTGGGGGAAACCGTGGTGGCGCTGGGCAACCCGTTTGGCCTGGGCGGCTCGGTCAGCCGGGGCATTCTGAGCTCCAAGAGCCGGGTGCTGCCCAAGGAAGGCGTGCCGCTGGACATCCCGAATTGGCTGCAAACCGACGCGCCCATCAACGTGGGCAATAGCGGCGGCCCGCTGGTCAACCTGCGGGGCGAGCTGATCGGCATCAATGTCGCCGTCCTGAACGAGGTCATGGGGCAGCGCGCGCAGGGGATCGGGTTTGCCATCCCCATCCGGCGCGTGCTGGAGTCCCTGGCGGACATTTTCCCGACGGAGTTTGTCAAAACCTATTGGTTCGGCGCGCGGGTCAAGGTGGGCACGACGCCGCTGGTCATCACCAGTGTGCAGCCGCAAAGCCCCGCCGGGCGGGCGGGTTTGCGGGCGGGCGACGCGATCCGCCAGGTCAATGGGCGGGCGCCCCGGAGTTTCATTGATTTTGCCGATCTGCTGGCGGCCCGGCCGGGTTCGGGCGTGACGCTGGCCATTCAGCGGGGGACGGAGCGCAAGGAGGTCACCGTGCGGCTGGTGCCGGAGAAGACCGTTTTCAACGCCGGGATGATCCGCGACAAGCTCGGGCTGGACCTGGAGGAGCTGACGCCGCAATTGGCCGCCCGCTATGGGGTGGGGGTTGCGGATGCGTTTTACATCGCCGGGGTGCAGGAGGACAGCCCGGCGGCGGCGGCGGGGTTGCAGCGCGGCATCCTGATCACCGCCCTGGACGGGCAACTGCCGATGGATGTTTGCGCGGTGGCCAAGGGGCTTTACGCCCGGAAGAAAGGCGACCGGGTGCAGATGGAAATCGCCGTGCCGCAGCGGATGGGGAACTTCAATGTGCTGCGGCAGGCCACGGTGGAGCTGGTGGCGCGCTAGCGCGGCGGACGCCGCCGATTTTGTTGGCTTAGCCCCGCGGGTCTGAACTAGATTATTCTCCTGAGCTGGACTCAATGAGCGATGACTTGATGATCGAAGTCGCCAACCTGACCAAGCGCTACGCGGGCAATCCGGCTGTTTCGGACATCTCCTTCTCGGTCAGGCGGGGCGAAATCGTGGGTTTGCTGGGCCCCAACGGGGCGGGCAAGAGCACCACGATGCGCATCCTGGCCTGCTACCTGGCGGCGACTTCCGGCACCGTGCGGGTGGCCGGGCTGGATGTTTTTGCGCAATCCGACGAAGTGCGCCGCCGCATCGGGTATATGCCGGAGAACAACCCGCTGCACTATGACATGCGGGTGCGGGAATACCTGAAGTTCCGGGCCCGGCTGAAAGGTTTGAGCCGCAAACATTCGCGCGCGCGCGTGGATGTGGTCATGGAGCAGTGCGGGCTGACCGAGGTGAGCCGGCGGATGATCGGGCAGCTCTCCAAGGGGTTCCGGCAGCGGGTGGGGCTGGCGGATGCCCTGGTCCATGAGCCGGAGTTGATCATCCTGGACGAGCCGACCATCGGGCTGGACCCGAACCAGATTCGCGTGGTCCGCCAGCTCATCAAGGGGCTGGGCGGCGCCCATACGGTGCTGATTTCCACCCATATCCTGCCCGAGGCGGAAATGACCTGCCACCGGGTCGTCATCATGTATGACGGGCGCATTTTGGTGGCCGATACGCCGGGGAACCTGCAAAAGCTTATGAGCAGCCGCAGCCAGGTGATCGCGGAGATCGCCGCGGCGCCCGAGGAGTTGCGGGAATGCTGGGCGCAGATGGCGGAGGTGGAGCAGTTCGACGTGTCCCCGGCCGAGGGCGAGTATTTCCGCTGCGCGCTGACGCCGCGCGACGGCGTGGATTTGCGGCCGCAAATCTTTGCGCTGGCGCGGGAGCGGGGCTGGCCGCTGCGCGAGCTGACCCGCAGCCGCCATTCGCTCGAAGACATCTACGTCCGGGTCACCCGGCCGGAGGAGGAGGAGGGTTGATGCTCGTTTTCCGGACGCTGGTGCGGCGGGAGCTGGCGGGGTTTTTCCTGTCCCTGGGCGGCTACATCATCATCGCGGCGGCGCTGTTCCTGATGGGCTACAGCTTCATCGTCATTCTCGCCAAACTGCAGAAGCCGACGCCGATGCCCATCACCGAGCTGTTTTATATCACCCCGTTCTTCTGGCTGATCCTGCTGCTGACCACGCCGGTGATCACCATGCGGCTGTTCGCGCAGGAAAAGTTCACCGGCACCTTTGAAACGCTCATGACCACGCCGGTCAGCGATGGGCAGGTGGTGGCGGCCAAGTTCACGGCGGCCCTGCTGTTCTATTTGGTGATGTGGCTGCCGCTCCTGGGCTGCCTGCTGGTGGTGCGCCACCAAACCAACGATCCCAGCGCGCTGGATGCCGGCGTGGCGGCCAGCACGTTCCTGGGCATCCTGTTGTATGGCGGCATGTTCCTTTCCTGGGGCTGCTGCGCCTCGGCGCTCACGCGCAGCCAGGCGGTCGCGGCCATGATCAGCCTGGGCTTCGGCGCCAGCGTTTTCCTGCTGGGATACCTGGCCAGCCAGCTTCCGGCGCAGGAGGATTGGCAGACGCAGGTGCTGGGCAGCCTGGCCCTGTTCGAGCAGATGCACGATTTCGCGCGCGGCATTGTGGATACGCGGGCCGTGGTGCTGCTCGCCAGCGCGACCTTTCTTTTCCTCTTTCTGACTTTGCGGGTGGTGGAAAGCCGCCGCTGGAAATAGCCATGGCGACGGATTCCTCCTCCCCTCCCAGCTTCACGCCCGGCCGCAAATGGGGCTCGGGCCTGCAGGTGCTGCTGGCGGGGGTATTGGTCCTGGCGGTCGTGGTGATGGTGAACTACCTCAGCGCGAACTACTTTCTCCGCTTCCACCTGAGCGCGCGCAGCCGCATCGAACTTTCCGCGCGCACCCTGGGCCTGCTCAAATCGGTGACCAACCAGGTGCGGGTGATCCTCTACTATGATACCGACGATGCCGAGGCGCTCTACAGCCCGGTGTGGGATCTGCTGAACGAATACCGGCTGGCCAACCCGAAGATTCGGCTGGAAACCGTGGACTACATCCGCAATCCCGCGCTGGCGCAAAAAACCAAAGCCAAATACAACCTTTCCGCCCAGACCGATAAAAACCTGGTCATCTTCGACTGCGAGGGCAAGGTGAAGCCGGTGGACGGCAACGCGCTGGCGTCGTATGTGGTGGAGCAGGTGACCAACGCGGTGGTCGGCGCCAATGGCTGGTCGTTCCGGCGCCGGCCAACGGCGTTTCTGGGAGAGATGGCCTTTACCTCCGCCTTGCTGGACGTGACCAGCCCCAGGCCGTTGACGGCCTATTTTCTCCAGGGGCATGGCGAGCATCAAATGGATAGCGGCGACGAAGTGACCGGCTACCTCAAGTTTGCGTCGCTGCTGGAGCAGAACCGCGTGCGGGCCGAGCCGCTGTCGCTCCTGGGCACCAATACGGTGCCGCCGGACTGCAACCTGCTGATCATCGCCGGGCCGCGCGACGCCATCCCGGACGCCGAGCTGGTCAAGATCGAGCAGTATCTCAACCAGGGCGGGCGCTTGCTGGCCTTGTTTAACTTTAGCGCGGCCCGCAAGAACACGGGGTTGGAAACCCTGCTGGCCCAATGGGGGGTGGATGTGGGGCGCAATATCGTCACCGACCCGGACAATACCGCCAAGGGGACGGATATCATTATCAGCCGCTTTGGCCAGCATGCGGTAGTGGATTCTTTGCGGGGATCGCGGCTGCATGTCAGCCTGCCGCGGTCGGTGGGGCGGTTGACGGCGCGCGCCGAGGCCGCCGACGCGCCGCGGGTGGATGAGCTGGCGTTTTCCGGTCCCCGGGCCCGGGCGGCCGGCGATTCCACCCACCACGCGCCCTTCCCGCTTTTGGTGGCCGTCGAGAAAGGCGCGATCAAGGATCTGATCGCCGAGCGGGGCGCGACCCGTATGATCGTCGTCGGCGACTCCCTGTTTTTGGGCAATCTCCAGATCGAGTCGGCTGCCAACCGTGATTTTGCGGGCAACGCCATTAACTGGCTGCTGGAGCGCCCGCACCTGCTGGCGGGTTTGGGGCCGCGGCCCATCACGCAGTACAGCATCGTCATGACCCAGGCGCAGATGCGCCAGGCGCAATGGTTGCTCCTGGGCGTGCTGCCGGGCTCCGCTCTCCTGCTGGGCGGGCTGGTCTGGTTGCGGCGGCGGAACTAGGCGCGCGCATGAATCCCCGCAGCATCTGGCGATGGGCAATCGTGGCCGCGGCGCTGATGGCCTTTATTTTCTTCCACCACAAATACCTGCGGAAGACCAGTTCCGGCCCCGGCCCGGTCCTCCCCGCGCTGCGGCCCGCCGCGGTCACGCGCGTGCAGGTGCGCCCCGCCGCGCGCCTGGAAATCTGCGCGGCGCGCACCAACGGTTCCTGGCAGCTTGTCGAACCGCTGGTTTACCCCGCCCAGGCCGTGAGCATCGAGAAGTTTCTCGCGGAGTTGGAGCAGTTGGTGCCGGCGCCCTACCTCACGGCCCGCGCCTTGCGCGAGCAGCCCCGGGCGGACGAAGAGTTTGGGTTCACCACGCCCCAGGCCTCCATCATTATCGAGCAACCCGGCTATACCGCGCGGTTGCGAGTCGGCGCGCGAACGGCGCCGGGCGACCAGGTGTTCCTGCAGGTGGTCGGCGTCGAAGGGGTCTATGTCGTGGACGCCGGGTTTCTGCAGTTCCTCCCCCGCACCCCCGATGACTGGCGCAGCACGGCGCTGCTGGATTTGTCCGGCATGACCTTCGAACGGCTGGCAGTCACCAATGGGTCGAAGATTTTCGAGCTGCGGCGTTCCGCCACCGACCGGCTGTGGCGCATGCACTATCCGTTATCGGCCCGCGCCAACAACGCCCGGATCGAGGAATCGCTGCAAATGCTGCAGAGTGTGCGCGCGCGGCAGTTTATCTCCCACGACCCCAGGGCGGACCTGGAGACGTTTGGCCTGCACCCGCCGGAGCTCGAAGTGGTCATCGGCCAGGGCACCAACACCATCGCATGGCTGCAGTTTGGGAAAAGCCCCACCAACGACGCCAAACTGGTTTATGCCCGCCGGGTGGGGCTTGAGGCCATCGTGACGGTGTCCAAAGATCTGCTGGCGCCCTGGTATGCCGCGGTGAACGATTTCCGCGAGCCCTACCTGCTGCACTCGGCCGTTCCCGTCGCGGGGGTGGAGGTGCGCGCGCCGGAGAGCTTCTCTTTGCAGCGGCAGACCAATGGCGCCTGGCGCGTTTGGCCGGAGGATTTTCCCGCTGATGCCGACCTGGTCAACGAGCTGCTCACCGCCCTGAACGAACTGCCAATCGTCGAGTTCACCCAGGACGTGGTGGTGGCGGCGGATTTGCCCGCCTACGGCCTGGATTCGCCGCTGCGGCAATACACACTGCGGGCCGCCGCGACCAATGGCCCGGCAGGTCTGACCAACCCGGTCATTGCCGAACTGCGTTTCGGAACCAACCAGGCCGACAAGGTCTTCGCGCAGCGCGCGGACGAGAGCTTTGTTTATGCCGTTCCGCGCGCGGAGTTCCTGCGCCTGCCAACGGCGGGGTGGCAGATGCGCGAACGCCGGATTTGGAGCCTCTCCACCAACGAGGTGGCGCGCGTCACCCTCCGGCAGCCGGGGCAGCTCCGCCAGATGATCCGCAACGGACCCTATAGCTGGTCGCTGGCCCCCGGTTCCCCGGGCGCGATGAACGACCTGGCCGTCGAGGAAACCGTGAGCGGGCTGTGCCAGTTGACCGCGGCGGCCTGGCTGGGCCGGGGCGAGACCAACCGCGCCCGCCTGGGCTTTGCGGACAACGACCGCCAGCTTGTGCTCGAGCTCCGGAATGGCGAGAAGGCCGCGCTCGATTTCGCCCGGGAAACGCCCGGCCAACCGCCCGCCGCCGCCGTCACGCTGAATGGGGAGCCCTGGTTTTTCGAGTTCCCGATCTGGCTGTACGATTACGTGCAGCGCTACCTGTTCGCCCCCTCCCGCTGAGTATGGCGAACCGCCGCAAGGGCAGTTTCGGGCGGGCCGGCTGGGTTTATTTCCGCCGGTTCCGCATGGCGGTTTGGCTCCTGATTCTCGCCGTGCTGGGGGCGCTGATTTATCTCAACCAGGCCGGGCTGCCCGGCTTTGCCAAGACCCCGCTGCTGAACAATCTGCGCGCTCGCGGCCTGGATCTGCAATTCTCCCGCCTGCGCCTGAGCTGGTATCGGGGCATCGTCGCGGAGAACGTCCGCTTCGTGCGCCCCGACGCCCCCCTCAGCCCGCAACTGACGCTCGCGCAAGTCCAGGTGCGCCTCAATCTGCGGGCGCTCGCCCGGCTCCAAATCCAGACGGACGCGCTCCGGCTGCGCAAAGGCCGCCTGGTCTGGCCCGTCGCGGAAACCCACCGGGCCCCGCGGCAGTTGGTTCTTGACCAGATCCAGTCCGAACTCCGGTTCCTGCCCGGCGATGAATGGGCGCTGGATCACTTCACGGCGGTTTTCGCCGGCGCTAAAATCCGGTTGTCCGGCACGGTCACCAATGCCTCCGCCGTGCGCCATTGGACGGCGTTTCAGGCGGAACCGGCCCCGGCCGGCGCCCCGCGGCGCAACTGGCCCGGCGAAATCGCGGAGGTGTTGGAACGCATCCATTTCTCCGCCCCGCCGGAGTTCAAACTCGATGTCCGGGGCGACGCGCGCGTTCCCCACAGTTTCACCATCCATGCGCTGCTGAACACCCCGGAGGCCCACACGCCCTGGGGCCGCCTGGTCCGGGGCCGGGTGAATGCCCGGCTTTTCCCGGCGGCAACCAATGACCTCTCCCACGCCGAGCTGAACCTCGAAGCCGGCGGGGCGCAAACGCGCTGGGCGACGGCGACGAATTTGAGCCTGAATGCCCGGCTGGCCGCTTTCGCGTCGCTAACCAACTGGGGAAACCTCGAACTGACCTTGTGTGCCGAGCGCGCAGATTCCTCCTGGGCGAGCGCCGCGCACCTGACGCTCGCCCTTCAGGCGGACGCGATCGCGGGCCAGACAAACCTGGCCACCACCGATGCGGTCCTCACCGTGGCGCGCGCCGCGTCCCGCTGGGGCGGCGCCACCAACGCGCACCTCCGCGCCCAATGGATGCACTCGCGGGCCGATTTCCAGCCCCTGTCCGGCACGGCCAGCCTGCATTGCGCCCAGGCGTCCAACTCATGGGCCACTGCGCGGGAACTGCAAATCAACGCCCGCCTCGCGATGCCCGGCCACGATCGGCCGCTCCGCGCCGATGAATCCTGGGGCGGATGGGCGGCGCTCGAACCTTATGCGCTGGACTGGGAGGGCCGCGCGGACACGTTGCAATCGTCTCAACTACGCCTGCGCGAAGTCGCCTGCGCCGGGCAATGGCGCGCGCCCACGCTGGCGCTCACCCGGATTCAGGCCGCGCTCGCGCAGCAGCCGCTCGGCGGGCGCGGCGACGTGGACGTATCCACCCGCCGGGCGCGCGTCCGCTTTACTTCGAGCATTGATCCCCACGAGCTTTCGCCACTCCTGACCGGAGCGGCCGGCGACTGGCTGGCGCGGCTTGCCTGGGAAACGCCGCCGACCGTGGCCGGCGAAGCCTCGCTGGTCTGGCCCGCCTGGACGAATCGTCAGCCCGACTGGCGGGCGGAAGTGCTGCCGACGCTCCGCTTGCAGGCTGATCTCAACTTTGCCCGGGGCCTCGCCTGCCAGGGCGTGGCGGTTTCCGCCGTCCAATCCCATATTTCCTGCTCGAACCAGGTCTGGCGCCTGCCGGACTTGCGAATCATCCGGCCCGAAGGACAGTTGGAGGCCGCCGTGGAAACCGATCTTCGGACCCGGGAGTATCACGGCCGCCTGCATAGCTCGGTGAACGTGCTGGATTTGCGCCCGCTGCTGGCCCCCGATCTGCAGCGCGCGCTCCGCTTCTTTACCTTTGCCGAGCCGCCTGTCATTGACGCCCGGGTTTGGGGGCGCTGGGACGAACCGCGGCGGACGGGCCTCCAGGGCCGGGTGGCACTGACCAATTTCACCTTCCGGGGCGAGTCCGCCAGCTATTTGCAGACGGCCCTCCAATACACCAATCACCTGCTGCACTTCACGGATCCCCGCCTCGGGCGCGGCGCCGAACGGCTCAGCGCCGATGCCGTCACAGCCGACTTTGCGGCGCAGAAAATCTACCTCTCCAATGGTTTCAGCACCGGGGACCCCCTGGCCATCGCGCGCGCCATCGGCCCTCACGTCGCCCGGGTGATTCATCCCTACCAATTCGCCCAGCCGCCGGTCGCCCGGGTTTGGGGCATCATCCCGATGCACGGGGAGGATGATGCCGATTTGCACTTTGACTTGCGCGGCGGTGCCTTCACGTGGTGGCGGCTCCGGGCGTCGGAGATCTCCGGCCACGTGCACTGGCTGGGACAGCATTTATCCCTGAGCAATATCTGGGCGGGCTGCTATGGCGGCCAGGTTCACGGCTCCGCGCAATTCGACTTTCATCCCGGACACGACGCCGACTACCAGTTTACCGTGACGGCCACGAACGCGCTCCTGCCGCCGCTCGTGACGGATTTATTCCTCGCGACCAATCATCTCGACGGCCGGCTTAACGGCACCCTGGCCATCACCCGCGCCAACACCGCGGATATAAACACCTGGACCGGCTCCGGCGACCTGACTTTGCGGAACGGCTTGATTTGGGACGTTCCCATTTTTGGCCTCTTTTCCCAGGCGCTCAACAGCGTGGTGCCGGGGCTGGGCAACAGCCGGGCCAGCGCCGGCCGTTGCACATTCGGCATTACCAACGGCGTAATCTCGTCGGAAGACCTGGAAATCCGCTCGACCGGGATGCGCCTCCAGTATCGCGGCACCCTGGACTTTCAAGGCCAGGTCAACGCCCGCGCGGAAGCCGAGCTCCTGCGCGACGCCTGGCTGGTCGGCCCGCTCGTCAGCACCGTCTTGTGGCCGGTGACGAAGCTGTTTGAATATAAAATCACCGGCACGCTCGGGGCCCCAAAGGGCGATCCGGTTTACCTGGTTCCGAAAGTGGTCACGCTGCCCTTCCTGTTCCCGTTCCGGCCCTTGCGCACCTTGCGAGGGCTTTTCCCGGAGAACTCCAACGCCAACAACACGAACCCGCCGCCAGCCCGGCCTCCTGAATCAGACTGAGCCGCGCAAGTCCCTCCGCCGCGGGCGGAAGTTCCGTCGCCCCCGCACCGCTGCCCGCTTCAGACGCCTGGTTCACCCCCATCCACTGGACGGTCGTGCCCCCGGCGCGCGAAAAAGACATGCCCAGGTCGGCCACTGCGCTCGAGACGCTTTGCCGCGCTTGCGGACACCCCCTCTGCGCCTTCCGGCGGCGGCACGGCCATGCGCCCCGGGGCGCGCGGGACCTTGCCCAGGCTCCTTCGTCCACCGGTTGCAGAAAGACTGCCTGCAGGTAGCGGCGCGAGCGAAGGGCAAGCTTCGCACCTTCCTCCTGCTGGTCTGGAAACGGCTCCTGGCTAATGAATGAGACCGCCAACGCGCACAAAAGCGCGGCGGCTTTGCGCGGATAACCGCCATTGACCTGGAGTTCGCCGAATCCCGCTTTGCCGCTGACCCCTCGCCCAACATCCAGCCCGGCCTGCTCTTTGACCGGCAATGGGCCATGACTCTGCTCCAGGACGCTATGGCGCAGTTGCAGGAAGGGTGGGCGGCCTCTGGCCGGGCCAGGCGGTTCGAGTCTCCACAAAGCTGTTGGGCCCGGGGAGAGTCAGCCCGGCCTTACGCCGGGATCGCCGCCCGCCTGAACCTCACCGCGCCCGTGGTGAAAATGGCCGTCCCCAGCCTGCGCACCCGTTGCCGCGGAATCCCGCACGCCGAAACCGCCCGCACCGTCCCCTCCCGGGAGAAAATCGAGGAAGAACTCCGCCACCTCTTCTCCGCCTTCGATACCTGATAACAGCTTTCCCAACTGTCCCAACTGTCCAATTATTGGACACATTCCGGGCCTTCCCTTTTGGCAGCTACTCTCCCCCGCAACGCCATTACCCCCGCCTTTGCGTCATCTCCAGCATTCCCAGCCACTTCAGTGCTGCCAATAGGTCGTGTACAACGGGTGTACAAGGGATGCTCACCGGGTGAACATGCTTTTTTTCCTTGAGCTTCCCTTGAGCATCCGTTGTACACCCCTTGTACACGGCTTGAAATAACGGAGGAGAGACTTAGGTGCTGGCAATGGTTGGCTTCGGGATTGCCGAAGTCGTCGCATTTATAACTTGCTTCTTTTCAGATACTTGTTGGTTTTCGGACGATTTCTCTGCGTTTTGAGTGGAATCAAGTGTGGGGGATACAGAGTTTGCCATCCAACAGGTGGAGCTTGAAGAGGAGTCAGACGGTGGGGCGGTAGCCGTAGGCCTTACTTTTGACGGCACTGAACACATTATTGAGCCCCTCCATAAAGGCATGGGTCAGGCCCTATTTCCAAGGGGCCAGGGCTCCCGCCAGATGGTTCTCAACCGGTTGCGCCACGTTGAGCCTGGGGCTGAAGATTCATGCTGGGTTGCGCCGCGCCACCTGGCACGTTCTCGGCAAAGGTGCCCAGATAACCCGCTACTACGGGTGGTGCTCGAACAAGATGCGCGGTGTGCGCCAGTGCGGCCGACCGCCCGAACTGGCGTTGCCCCGCCCCGGCATTTCCCCGCCGCCGCCGCTCAAACTGCCGCATCATCCACCCGGCTCGGAGCGGGGCGCGCCCGTGCGCCGGGCGTTCCCGTCGCGATCTCCGCCCCGCCATACGCTGCGCCCCCAAACCCCGGCGACTACACCCAGGAATGGGCGAAAATTACCGCGAATAAAGCGAACAACGGGCATTGGCACCGCCACCGGCTCCCGCAAGGCTCGCCACATGCCTGGTGAGCTTAAAAACCAATTCTCCCTCACCCGCGCAGCACTGAGCAGGTGCGGGCGCGCCTAAAACAAATTCCTATCAGTAGATCATGCTCGCCCTGCCAACACTCCAGCAGCGCGTGTACGAACGCAACTGCCTGAACTACGCATATAACCGTATCCGCTTACTCTTGTGGAACGTTTTAGTCGAGTATGTTGGCCTGCCCGTTGCCAGTCCAAGTGGGGGCTTCCCGCCCGCGGGCAACGCCGTAAAGGGCCGCCCCTTCTGGGCCCTCAGCCGAGTTGAAAGGAGCGAGTCGGGCCATTTCTGCCTGGCTCTCTGCGGTCGGTTTTTTGGGGACAGCCGCTCTGCTGCCAGAAGCGCCCGGCGCGCCGCCGCCCGGCCCGGCCCGTTACCCGCTGTGGGTGCGCGTATCCGGAACGCGGTTGGCGCACCGCCTTTGCGGCCCGAGCAGCAGGTGCTGAATCTCGCTGTAAGTCCGCACAATATGCGTGGCGTCACGCAGTTCGTCCGCGGGGTGGGTGTTGGTGATGGCGATCACTTCCATGCCGGCGGCGAGCCCCGCCGCGATGCCGGGCTTGGAATCCTCGATGACGCAGCATGCGCGCGGCGGCACCCGGATCATTTCCGCGGCGCGGAGGAAGATGTCGGGGGCCGGTTTGCCGTGGCGGACTTCCGAGCCGGCGACGCTGGCGGAAAAGAAGCGCCCCAGGCCCTTGAGTCCAAGCACCTCCCGCACAATCTGGCGCTCCGAGCCCGAGGCCAGCGCCAGCACGTACCGCGCGGCGAGCTGTTCGATTAATTCGGCGACGCCCGCGAAGACCGGCTGGTCCCGGCGAATGATTTCGACCACGCGCCGGGTTTTCAGCGCCAGCAGCTCTTCGTTGGACTGCGGCGGGTGGTGGCGGGCGATGAAGTCCTGCCACAGGACTTCGTCGGGCCGGCCCACGTAATCCGCAAACCGCAGGCCGTGGGTATCGCCGTAGCCGAGTTCGCGCATGACCTCCAGAAAGGCGCGCTCGTGGCTCGGCTCACTGTCCACGATCACGCCGTCCATGTCGAAGATGACGGCCTGGAACGGCTTCATGCGGCGGCTGGGCCGGGCTAGATTCCCTGGGCGTAGCGCCGCAGTTGGTCGGCGTTGGAACATTCCCGGGTGACGGTATAGCCTTTCAGCGGCAGGAGGTGCTCATGAATGGCGTCAATGATATCCACCGCGAACGGGAAAAAGGCGTCTTCCACTTCATCGGCGGGGGTGATCCAGTTGCGGGCGCCCACCACAATGGGAGGGGCGTCCAATTCATCGAAGGCGAACTGGGTGATTTTGGCGGCCATGGTCTGCAAGGCGCTGCCCCGGTCGCAGGCATCAGAGGTCAGAAGAATCTTCCGGGTCTTCTTTACCGATTCGAGCACCTTCGCGTAGTTGAAGGGGACAATCGAGCGGGCGTCAATGACTTCGCAGGACAGCCCCCACTTTTCCTCCAGTTGTTTGGCCGCGTCGAGGGCGCGGTAGAGGGTGGCGCCCACGGTGAGAAGCGTCAGGTCGCGCCCGGGTTTCTTGATATCCGGCTCGCCGAAGGGCACCTCGTAGTAGCCGACGGGGACGCCGCCCTTGACGAAATGCTCGGGTTCATCGTAGATGCGCTGGCTTTCGAAGAAGACCACCGGGTCGGTGCCGACCAGGGCGGAGTTCATGAGGCCCTTGGCGTCGTAGGGAGTGGCGGGGAAAACGACTTTGAGGCCGGGGATGTGGGCGCAGATGCTGGTCCAGTCTTGCGAGTGCTGGGCGCCGTATTTGGAGCCGACGCTGACGCGGAGGACGACCGGCATCTTCAGGAGGCCGCCGGACATGGATTGCCACTTCGCCATTTGGTTGAAGATTTCATCGCCGGCCCGGCCCAAAAAGTCGCAATACATCAACTCGACCAGCGGGCGGCCGCCTTCCAGGGCATAGCCGACGGCGGAGCCGACGATCGCGCCTTCGCTGATCGGCGAGTTAAAGAGGCGATGATACGGCAGCGCCTCGGTCAGGCCGCGGTAAACGGCGAACGCGCCGCCCCAATCGCGGTTCTCCTCGCCGTAGGCGACCAGCGTGGGGTCCACATAGAAGCGGTCGAGGATGGCCTCAAAAATGGCGTCCCGAATACCGACGCATTTGCTCTTGGGCAGCTTGGCGCCCTTGTCGTCGAAGGCCGAACGGCTGCGCTGGGCCAACTGTTTGACGCGGGGGTTTTCCTCTTTGGTGAGGAGCACTTCCGGTTTGCGGCCCGGCTCCAGGGACTCGATTTTCAAGTTCGAGAACATCGTGCGTTCAAGGATGCAATCCTTGAGCTTGAGATCGCTGCGCGGGCTGAGCTTGATGTCCACGGCTTTCTTAAAGGCCTTGAGAATGATCGCCTCGGCCTGGGCGTGTATCTCGTCAATCTCGGCGCGGGTGCAGATTTTGGCGTCTACGAGCTCCTGCGCGAACGCGGCGAGGGAATCCTGCTGGCGCCAGGCGTCCACCTCTGACTTCTCGCGATAACTGGAGGCGTCGGAGGGGGAATGGCCGGAAAAACGGTAGGTGATGGTGTCGAGCAGGACGGGGCCGTTCTTGTCTTCGATGATTTTTTTCTTGCGGGCGATGGCATCAATAACCGCCAGCGGGTTGTAGCCATCCACGCGCTCAGCATGCATTTGCTCAGGGTTGACGCCGGCGCCGAGGCGGGCCAGGACTTTGAACCCCATGGTTTCGCCGACCGGCTGGCCACCCATGCCGTAGAAGTTGTTGACGAAATTGAGGATCAAAGGCAGCCCGCCGCGATGGGCTTCATCCCAGAGCAGTTTGAACTGGTCCATGGTTGCGAAACAGATGCCTTCCCACACCGGGCCGCAGCCGGCCGAGGCATCGCCGATGTTGCAGATCACGATGCCGGGCTTGCGATTGATATGCTTATACAGCGCCGCCCCGACCGAAATATCACCCGAGCCGCCCACGATGGCGTTATTCGGCATAATGCCGAAGGGGGGAAAGAAGGCATGCATGGAGCCGCCCAGGCCGCGGTTGAAGCCGTAGTCTTTGGCGAAGATTTCCGCCAGCGCGCCATAGACAAGGTAATCTATGGCCAGGTCCTTGGCGGAGCCGGTGGCATCCTTTTCGACGACGCGCAGGGTGTCGCCGCCGAAGTAATCGCGCATAATCTTGAGCAGGGCGTCATCGGACAGCTTGGCAATGGCCGAGAGGCCTTTGGCCAGGATTTCTCCGTGGCTGCGATGGGAGCCGTAAATATGGTCCTCCACCCCCAGCAAGTAAGCCTGGCCCACGGCGGCGGCTTCCTGGCCGATCGAAAGATGAGCCGGGCCGCGGTGATTGTATTCGATGCCGTGGAAGCTGCCGCGCAGCTTGATTTCGTTGAGCATGTTCTCGAAGGCTCGAATAATCTCCATATCGCGCTGGATGCGCAGAAAATCGGCCTTGGAAAAGCGCTTGGCGGCGAATTCCTCTTTGCAGGTTTTGCGGTACTGGTTGATCGGAATGGGGGTGAATTCGATCTGTCCGGGGCGGCGGTTCTCGACGGGATTGACGAATAGGCTCTTGGGCATAATTGCTGTTAGTTCCTTTGCGGTAAGTTGATGTTCATAAACAACGCGGTTGAAAGTCTGGGGTCTTTATTCCCCCGGGTAATCCACTTGAATGCCCTGGGCGGTCAGAAAATCCATCCACTCCGGGCTTGGGGCGCGGTCGGTCACAATGCGGGAAACCAGTTTCCAGTCCACCACTTTGCACAACGAAGCGGCGGCGAATTTGGTATGGTCCACGAGCAGAACGGTCTGGCGGGCATTGCGCACGGCGCGGCGATTGAGATCCGCGCTTTCCAAATCAGCGGCCGCGGGGCCAAACTCCCGGTCCAGGCCGTCCGCGCCAATAAAACATAGATAGCCGCGCAACTGGTCAATCGTCGCGGAGGCCAGCACCCCGACCGTATCCATACGGTCCGGCCGATACTGCCCTCCCAACAGGATTACCGAGACGCCCGGCGTGTCCAGTTCCAGGGCCAGTCGGGCGGAAGAGCAAATAATCGAAAGCCCGCGCCGGGTCTTCAAAAAAGGCAGCATTTCGAAGCATGTAGTGCCAGAATCCAGAAAAATCTGCTCGTTTTCTTGCACCAGGTCTGCCGCAAGCCGCCCGATAATCCGCTTAGCTTCTACGTTACGCTCACCTTTGGAACGAAAGGAATAGTCGGATGGGCGCCGAAGCGTCGCCCCGCCATAAACGAGTTCGATCTCCCCGTCGGCAGCCAAAGCCTTGAGATCGCGCCGGACCGTCGCTTCGGACGCAGGCAAACTTGCCGCCAGGTCTCGAGCAGAGACGTGTCGCTTCTCGAAAATGGCCGCAAGTATCTTCTCGCGCCGCTGACGAAACGAATTCATAAGTTATCCCAAAGCCAGGCAACCTTAACTGCTGCCTTTCAGCCTCGCCGCCCAGATTGGCCATCCAAGCGTTGCGGGACCGCCTTATCGGATTCAATGAATATGGTTTAACCTCATTCTGACAAGGACGCAACATATTTTTATCAAAATCTGATTGACTGCTGACTGTCTTTAGCTGAATATTGAAAGAGTTATGTATTAAGTTCAGTCACAGACCCGTTGATTTATGCCGACGCTCACATTACCACCCGTAGGCAAAACAGCTTCTAAAGCGACGATTCTTCGCTGGCGAAAGCTGGCAGAGCAAGTTGTTCGCAAAGGAGAAATCCTGCTGGAAGTTGAGACGGACGAAGGCTTGGCTGTAATCGAATCGGCCATGGATGGCATAATTAAGGAGGTGCTGGCTCCGGCGGGCCGCACGATTTCCATCGGGGCACCTCTGGCGGTTATTGAAGGCGTGGCAAATCAATCTGCCACTCAACCCATCAAGCAGAAATCTATTCCCGTGACCAAGACAACCATTTCCACCGGCAAAGTAATCCCCATACTCATGCCCAAAGCCGGGCAAAGTGTAGAAGAAGGCGTCATCGTTAAATGGCACGTCCAGCCCGGGGCGATGATTAAGAAGGGCGAAATTATTTTCGAGATTGAGACGGACAAAGCGACAATTGAGGTCGAAGCAACGGATTCCGGGCGATTAGCGCGCATCGTGGCCGGGGAAGGCGCCAGCAGCCCGGTGCTGCAACCGGTGGCTTATTTGGCGGATAATGAGGCTGACGTTGACGCCTTTATTGCCGCCTCCAGCACTAGCCCGGCTTCACCTGCCGCAGCCCCAGCGGCCCCGGTGGAAGCAGCGGAGAAACCGAGCGTGGAATTGGCGCCTCCCGCTGCCGCCATTGGCACCGGGCGGATAAAAGCTTCACCTGCAGCTCGCAAGCTTGCCGCCGAACGCGGGGTGAATCTGGCAACCGTGGCACGGGGGTCCGGACCGGGCGGACGCATTCTTTCGACGGATATTCCCGCCACCGGTACGCCCAAACCTGGGCTTGCAGCGGCGGAGCCCGTGGCCGCTGGAGAATTGCCGGCCGGGGCCATCCGCAAGCGTATGAGCGGCATGCGCAAAGCCATCGCCCGCAATCTCACGCTATCAAAGACCACCATTCCGCACTGGTATCTCCGCGCGCGTATTAACGCCGGGCCGATGATGGCCTTCTACAAAAGCCAGAAAGCCAAGGTTGGATGCAGCGTGAACGACATCATAGTCATGGCCAGCGCCCGGGCGATCATGGATTTCCCGGCGATGCATAGCCGTGTAGATGGCGAGAGCGTTATCGAGTTTTCGGGGGCAAACATCGGCATTGCTGTGGGGATGGACGATGGGTTGGTGGTGCCAGTGGTTATGAACGCGGAGCAGTTGACGCTGGCGCAGCTAGCAGTGGAAACAAAGCGCCTGGCCAACCAGGCCCGCGCCGGCAGAATTGAGAACATGGGACAGGGCATCTTCACCATCTCCAACCTGGGCATGTATGGGGTGGATGAGTTTGTGGCGATCATCAATCCGCCCGAGGCGGCGATCCTGGCAGTGGGAGCCGTGCGTGAGGATGTAATTGTGAAGGACGGGGCTCTCAAGGCCGGGCAAACCTTGCACCTGACTTTAAGCGCCGATCATCGGCTGATTGATGGCACCTTGGGAGCGCAGTTCATGGCGCGGCTCAAAGCGTTGCTGGAGAATCCGCTCCAGTTGATCGCCTAAGCCGGGCTGAGGCTGATTACGGATCATTATGAGCAAGCATTACACGATAGCGATTTTAGGAGCCGGCCCGGGGGGGTATATTGCGGCATTGAAAGCCGCTCAAATGGGCGCGCGCGTCGTGCTGGTCGAGAAGGATCACCTGGGCGGCACTTGCCTGAACAACGGGTGCATTCCATCAAAGGCCATTCTGGGCTCAGCCGAGTTAATGCATCGCATCCAGCATGCGGCGGCGATGGGACTCGAAGTGCCCGCCGGAACGGTCGCGAACTGGGGAAAGATTCAGGCGCGCAAGGATAAAATCCTGCAAACGTTGCGGGCAGGCATCAAGGGCTTGCTCGGCGCGCGAAAGGCAACCGTCCTGTTGGGGTGCGCCACCCTGGCCGGAGCGGGAAGAGTGGTCGTCTCCGGGGCGGCTGGCGTGCTCGAGGAGTTCACGGCGGATAAAATCATTCTCGCTGTAGGCTCGGTGCCGTCGAGAATCCCGGGATGGCCAACAGATACCCGCGTCGTTTGCACGAGTGACGAAGCACTGCATTGGCAGACCCTGCCTCGAAAGCTGCTCATTGTGGGGGGCGGCGTTATCGGGTGCGAGTTTGCCTGCATGATGCAGCCGTTGGGAGTGGAAGTGACGATGGTCGAAATGCTGCCCCAGATTCTGCCGAACCTGGATGGGCAAGTGGCGCAGACGCTGCGGAAGATACTCGTGGCTCGGGGCATTCGAATATTTACGGGGGTGAAGATCGAAAGCCTGGCGTTGGGCGGGGCGGGCGCAGTGGCGAAGCTGGGCAACGGCGAAAGTCTGGAGACCGACCGGGTGCTCGTGGCCACTGGCCGACGGCCAAACACTGCTGATATCGGGCTCGAAACGATTGGACTGACGACCGAACGCGGGTTTATTCGCGTGAACGATCGCATGGAAACGGTGTTAAAGGATTACTACTGCATTGGCGATGCCAACGGGCGGTGCCTGCTGGCCCATGCGGCATCGGCGCATGGCGTGGTGGCGGTTGAGAACGCGCTGGGTCAGGGACATGAGTTCAAAGCTCCGATTCCCAACGCCGTTTACACCTTCCCGGAAGTGGGAACGGTGGGGTTGACGGCCGAAGAAGCCCAGGCCCAGGGCTTCCCGGTGGCGGTCGGAAATTTCCCGCTGTCGTTTCTAGGCAAAGCCCTGGCGGTCAATGATCCCGAGGGCTTCGTAAAGGTGGTGCGCAATCGTGAAACTGGCCGCCTGTTGGGGGTGCATATGATCGGGCATAATGCAACCGAATGCATCGCCGCCGCCGGAGCGCTGTTGCATCAGCAAGTCAGCGTGCAGGATATCGCAGAAACCGTGTTTGCGCACCCGACGATCAGCGAAGGCATCAAGGAAGCAGCCGAAGACGCGCTGGCAATGGGGCTGCATTTGCCGCCTCGGAAGTTTTTGCAGGTCACGGCCGGTGTGGAGTAGTATTGGCCTGCTGGAAGTATTTTTATGACGCAACGCACCGCGGAAGCCCTCGCCCTGCTTAAAGGATTGGGAACGCCCACGGCCCTGGCGGCCGAAGCCGGGTCCGGCAGCCCACGCCTGAAAAGGCTGAAAGTCAACAGCCATATCCACCTGCCGCCGAATTTCTCCGCGTTTCAGACTGTGGCGCAGGCCATTGAGCTTTCTGTTGCGCAAGGAATCCAGGTTCTTGGCGTCAGCAACTACTACGACTACGAAGTGTATGGCGATTTCGCCGAAAGCGCCCGCCAGGCCGGCATCTTCCCCCTGTTTGGGCTGGAGATTATTTGCCTGATTGACGAATTGGTGCAGCAGGGCGTGAAGATCAATGATCCCGGCAATCCTGGGAAGATGTACATCTGCGGCAAAGGCATTACGCGCCTTGAACCGTTCAGCGCGGAGGCAAACCGGTTGCTGAGCCTGATCCGCCACAATGACAGCACGCGGATGCGCGAGGTCATCCGCAAGCTGGGCGAGGTGCTGGCCCAGCGCGGCCTGCCTATTCCGTTGACGGAGGCCGACGTGATAGACATGGTGGCCCGACGCCACGGATGCCCCCGCCAACGCATCTACCTCCAGGAACGGCATGTCTGCCAGGCTTTTCAGGAAGCGATCTTTGCCCGTGTTCCCGCGGGCGAACGCATCGAGCAGCTTGTGAAAGTTCTGGGGTTGGCGACGACGCCGAAGTTCGGCCCCGAGGATGCCGTCGGGATTCAAAACGAAATTCGCACCCAGCTTATAAAGGCGGGCAAGCCCGCGTATGTGCCCGAGACTTTTATCAACTTTGAACAGGCCTGGCGGCTGATTCTGGAGTTGGGCGGCATTCCCGCCTACCCTACGCTGGCCGACGGCACCAACCCCATCTGCCCTTTCGAACAGCCCGTGGAAAAGCTGATCGCCAATATCAAAGCTCGCGGCTTCACGTGCGCCGAGTTTATTCCGATCCGCAACACCCCGGAAGTGCTAACCGAGTATGCCCGGGCGATGCGGGCGGCGGGCCTGGTGGTCACCGCCGGCACCGAGCATAACACCCTGGACCTGCTTCCCATCGAGCCAACCTGCGTGAAAGGCCTGGCGGTTCCGGAAGAACTGAAGGACCTCTTTTGGGAGGGCGCCTGCGTCGTGGCCGCGCATCAGTTTCTCACGCTTCACGGCGAATGCGGCCTGGTGGACGCGCAGGGCCAGCCCAATCCGAATTATCCCAATGCCGCGGCTCGCATCTCGGCGTTTAAGTCGTTGGGCGAGACGGTTATCGGGCGTTACCTGAATTCAAAATAATACCTCTATGGCATCCCGCAGACAGTGGCCCGTTTTTACCAAATCTGACACGCCCCTGGAGGCACTCGTGAAGCTTTCCCGCTTCTACGGGGCCGATCCGGAGTTTGTCCTTGCCGGCGGCGGCAACACCTCCGTCAAGGTTGGCAATCGGCTATTCGTCAAAGGCAGCGGCCATGCCCTGGCCACCATTTCGCCCGAAGGTTTTGTTGAGATGGACCGCCTGCAGCTTGAGAGTCTGCTGCACAGTTCCCTGTCCAGCAATCGGCTAAAGCGCGAAGCGGAATTCAAAGCCGCGACGCTGGCCGCCCGCATTCACCCGGAGAAGCGCCAGCGCCCGAGCGTCGAAGCCCTGCTGCATCATCTTATGCCGGGGCGGTATGTTGTGCATACGCACAGCACCCTGGTGAATATGGTGACCTGCTGCGTAAAAGGCCCGGAACTCGCCCGGCAATTGGCCGCCGAAGTGGTTTGGGTGCCCGAGGTGGACCCCGGTTATATTCTTTCCCGAACCCTTTGGCAGGCGCTGACTGACTACCAGAAAGCCACGGGCCGAAGCTGTCCACGCGCCGTGCTCATGCAGAATCATGGACTGGTCATCTCCGGCGACACCCCCGCGCAAATCCGCCGGCATACCGACTGGCTGGTGCGGACGCTGCGCCAGCGGTTGGCAGCGGTTGGCAAGGCGCCGCCGTTTGGCCGGGTTGCCGGGAGCGAACCGGCCGCCGCCCGCAATCTCATTCAAACCATCGGGCCGGCCCTGCGCGGGCTGCTGGCTGCGGGCGACAACCTGAAGGTGGTCACTTTTTCCGATACGCCCGAAGTGATGGACCTGGTCGGCAGCGCGCAAGGCAAGGCCGTTGCCACCGCCGGCCCGCTGACCCCGGATCAGATCGTTTATTGCAAGTCCTTCCCGTTGTGGTTTGAGCCTGCCGCCGGCGCCCCAGCCACCGCATTAGTTGAACAACTCCGGCGGGCAATCCAGCAGCATACGCGGAAAACCCGTTCAGCGCCGCACGTTGTTCTGGTCAAGGGCCTGGGGCTTTTCGCCGCCGGCGACGATCTCACGGCAGCCGAGACCGTGCGGCAGGTGTACACCGACGCCATTAAGGTGATGGCCGGAGCCCGCCGCCTGGGTGGCATCCGCTACATGAATCCCGGTTTGCGCAAGTTCATCGAAGACTGGGAGGTCGAGTCGTATCGCAAGACCGTCAGCGCCGCGGGACAGGCCGTTGGACGCGCCGCCGGCAAGGTTATCGTCGTCACCGGCGCAGCCCAGGGATTCGGGCTGGAAATTTCGCAGGACCTGGCCGCCCAGGGCGCCTCCGTGGTGCTCACGGATGTTAATGCCGCGGGCGCGGTGGCCGCGGCGGCGCAAATCAATGCCCGGTTGGGCAAACCCCGCGCCCTGGGGCTGCCAATCAATGTCACCAGCGGCGCTTCCGTGGCCGAGGCCATTTACCAGATCGTCCGCGTCTTCGGCGGGCTGGACGTATTTATTTCCAACGCCGGCGTGCTCAAGGCGGGCAGCGTGAAGACATTGCCGGAGAAGGAGTTCGACTTTGTCACTGCCGTAAACTACAAGGGCTACTTCCTTTGCGTGCAGAAAGCCGCGCCAATTCTGGCGATACAGCATCTGGCACGGAAAGAATACACTTCAGACATTATCCAGATTAACTCCAAATCCGGTTTGCAAGGCTCGAATCGCAACGGCGCCTACGCCGGCAGCAAGTTTGGCGGCGTTGGCCTGACGCAGTCATTCGCGCTGGAATTGATTGAGGATGGCATCAAGGTGAACGCCATCTGCCCCGGCAATTTCTTCGATGGCCCCCTCTGGTCCGATCCCCAGAACGGCCTGTTCGCCCAGTACCTGCGCAGCGGCAAGGTGCCGGGGGCCCGGACAATTGCCGATGTGAAGCGATTCTACGAAGCCAAGGTTCCGATGAACCGCGGCTGCACCACCGCGGACGTCGTAAAAGCCATCTACTACCTCATCGAACAAAAATACGAGACTGGCCAGGCGCTGCCTGTCACGGGCGGCCAGGTTATGCTCTCGTAACACTGCCAGGAATACAACATGCCAAACACTGCACTCCCCACAACGCAATACGCGCTTCAACTGGTTGGCCCCGGCCAACTCACGCTTAATCCCGCCAAGCCCGTCATCCCCCCCGGCCCCTGCCAGGTTCTCGCCCGGATCGAATGCGTGAGTCTCTGCTTCTCCGACCTCAAGCTCCTGAAGCAATTTGATCAACACCCCCGCAAAGGCGCCGTCGTCAAGGGAATCAGCCCGGAGGCGCTGCGCGAAATCCCCAGCTATGTGCCCGGCTCTAAACCGACCGTCCTGGGCCACGAGGTCACCCTCCGCATCGTCGCCGTCGGCGCCAAGGTCAAGCACCATTCTGTCGGGGAACGCTGCATCGCGCAGACAGACTATCGAGACCTCCCCACCGCCGGCTCCGCCTCCGCCTTCGGCTATAACTTCGAGGGCGCGCTCCAGGAATACGTGCTGATGGATGAACGCGTAATTATTGACCCCACCGGCGAGCGATTCCTGATCCCGGTCAGCGACCAACCGGCCGCGGCCGCCGTGGCGCTGGTGGAGCCTTGGGCCTGCGTGGAAGACTCGTATGTGAACCTCGAACGCCAGACACTCAAAGCCGGCGGCCGGCTGTTGATCGTCGCCGATGATCCCGCGCTGGTTTCACTGGACGGCCTCCCGCACGCCCCCGCCGGTCCGCCCGCCGAAGTCTTGCGCCACACCCCGGCCCAGGTTGGGACTCTGGCTGATCAATCCTTTGACGACATCCTCTACTTCGGCGCCAGCAAAGCGGTCTTGGAAGTTCTCAATGATAAGCTCGCGGCCCGCGGCATCATCAATATCGTGCTCGGCGGCCGGCGCATCGGGGCCCCCGTCAACATCGGCGTCGGCCGAATTCACTATGGCATGACCCGCTGGATCGGCACGACTGGCAGCGACCCGGCCCAGTCCTACCAGGTGATTCCGCGCACCTGCGAACTTCGCAGCGGCGAAAACTTCGTCGTGATCGGAGCCGGCGGCCCCATGGGCCAAATGCACGTCATTCGCGCCCTCTGTTCCGGGGTGCCGCACCTCACTGTCATTGGCACTGACATGGATGACGCCCGGCTGGCTTCGCTGCGGCAAAAAGCGGAGCCATTCGCCCGGGCCAACGGCGTGACCCTGAAAATGGTGAACACGGCCCAAACACCCCTCCCGGGCAAATATTCTTATTTTGCCCTCATGGCCCCGGTGCCCGCGCTGGTCGCCAACAGCATCCGCGACAGCCAGCCCGGCTGCCTCATCAACCTCTTTGCCGGCATCCCCGCGCCCACCAAACATGAGCTGGATTTGGATACCTATATTGCCAATCGCTGCTTTATGTTCGGCACCAGCGGCTCGACTATCGAGGACATGAAAATCGTGCTGCGAAAGGTCACCTCGGGGCAACTCAACACGAATTGCTCGGTGGACGCCATCAGCGGCATGGCCGGAGCCCGCGCCGGCATTGCCGCCGTCGAAAATCGCACCTTGGCCGGCAAGATCGTCGTTTACCCGATGCTCTATGATGTAGGGCTTATCCCGCTGGCGGACCTCTCCCGGCACTATCCCACCGTCGCCGCCAAACTCGAACACGGCCAGTGGACCCGGGCCGCCGAGGACGAGTTGCTTCGCGTGGCCGCCAAAGCCTAGCCGATGGCAGCCCGAACTTTCGTCGGCTTCGGCTTCGGGCCAATCCAGAGCGCGCTCTTTCTCTATGAAGCGTTTCGCTCCGGGCATTTCTCGCGCCTCGTCGTCGCCGAGGTAAACGAGGCCATGGTCCAGGCGGTTCGCTCCGCCGCCGGGCGCTACACCATCAACATTGCGCTTCCTGACCGCATCGAACCGGCAACCGTTTCCGGCGTCGAACTCTACAACCCCGCCGTCCCGGAAGATCGCCGCCAAATCGTTCAAGCCATCGCCGAAAGTGACGAACTAGCCACCTCGCTGCCCAGCGTCGCCTTCTTCGACCGGGACCACCCGACCAGCGTGGCCCGCGCGCTGGCGGACGGTTTCGCGCTCCGGCCCACGCCGCGCCCCACCGTCATCTATGCGGCCGAGAACCACAATCACGCTGCCGAGCTGCTCCGCCAGGCCGTCGAAAAATACTGCCCCCCGCCAACGCTCCAGGGCATCCAGTTCCTCAACACGGTCATTGGCAAAATGTCCGGCGTCATCACCGACCCCGCCACCCTGGCGCGGCTGAAGCTGACGCCGCTGACCCCGGCGGTTCCCCAAGCCGTGCTGGTCGAGGAGTTCAACCATATCCTGATCTCGCAAATCACCCTGCCCGGTTTCACCCGTGGAATTGATGTATTCATCGAAAAGCCCGACTTGCTGCCTTTTGAAGAAGCCAAACTCTACGGCCATAACGCTATCCACGCGCTCATCGCTTATCTGGCTGCCCGGCGCGGGTTGACGGCCATGTCCGATGCGGCCGCGCATCTCGACATTATGGCGACCGCGCGGGCCGCCTTTATCAACGAATCGGGGGCCGCCCTGATCCGCAAACACGCCGCGCTGGGAGATCCCCTCTTTACTCCCGCAGGTTACGCTGCCTATGCCGACGACCTGCTGACGCGCATGGTTCGCCCCACCCTCAACGATCTCATCGCCCGCGTCACCCGTGACCAGGTTCGCAAACTCGGTTACGATGACCGCTTTTTCGGCACCATGCGGTTAGCCCTGCGGCATGGCATTCGCCCCGTTCACCTCGCGCAAGGGGCGGCGGCGGCGGTCCGTTCTCTGATAGACCAATGGGATGGCCTCGGCCAGGCCGTGGCCGCACTGCCGCGGCCAACCGCATCGTGGTCAAAGGAATCGGTCGGCAATCTGCTCCGTGCCATCTGGTCCACCAAAGCCGGCCCGGAAGCACCCTCCCTCATAGACCTGACCTGGGAATCCGGGATGGCTTAAAGACGTCCCTCACCCCCAATCCCGGCTGCTCGCTGCCTTGGTTGGAACGCTTCAGTTGGGTAATTCAACCGCCCACCCTCGTTTCATTGGAGTCTGACCGGGCCTGACCGCCCAAACTGCAGCCCTGGCGAACTCTGTGTTTAACCAATTCAAGGGCGTGGCTGCTGAACCCCGAGCCTTTCGCCTGTAAAATCAATAGTTTAGGTGTGAAGATGAATAAAATAGAGGCAGAATCATGCCGATTTCGGCTTACCCCGAACGCAGCCCGGACATACCTTGCCCCTACGCCGTGTACAAGGGGTGTACAACGGATGCTCAACGGGTGTACAAAGGATTTTCCATAGTACATCTGGTGAGCATCCGTTGTACACCCGTTGTACACCCCTTGTACACGGCCAGGCGGTAGCTATGGAATAGCTTGAAATGGCGGAGGTTAGGTTGGGAATGACGGTTCCTCCACGATTTCGGCGGAATAGGCCAGAAGGAGGAGCAGGCTTGGGGGATGGCGCCCGAGGCCTTATTTCATGAACTATTGGGATTGGGATTAAACTGGGAAGTGACCACGAGCTGCTTTGAGCCTGCCAGCGGCATGGTGTTGCTGGAGATACCGGAGCGGCCCTCGTTTTGGGAATCGGCTCGCTGTCCCCAGGATGGCGGGCGCGTGCTCTACAATGACCACACCGAAGAGTTCAAACCCTGAAAACCTCAGTCCACTGGCGCAAGTCCGCTTGGCCAGGATCCAAACCCAGAACCTCTATGAACCGGCAGCGAAGCACCATCAGTCGCGTCGAGGCATGCGCTCTCGCTGCTCCCAGCGACATGGGTTTGGCTAAGATCAAGCTGCCGGCGGAAACCACGCTGGGTTCAATTGCCGGACGGCATTAAGCATGAACTGCATTGCTACCGCAGCCAGGAGCAGCCCCATGATGCGGGTGGTGATGCGCATCGCAATGGGGCTAAACCAGCGGGTGCTGCGCGCGGAAAAGCGCAGCACCCAATAGCTCGCAAAGCATACGACTGCGATGCAGACATAGAGGGCCGCGCATTGGCCGAGGTTGGCTGCCTGGTTATGGAGCAGAATAGCCGTGGAAATAGCGCCGGGCCCGGCCAACATGGGGATGGCCAGCGGCGTCACGGCGATATCGGCTTTCTCCAGGCCAGCCGCCGTTTCCTCGCCGGTCTCCTGCACGCGCGAACGCTGCGCGCGCAACATGTCCAGGGCCACCAGCAACAGCACAATGCTGGCGGCGAACTGGAAAGCGGGCATGGTGATGCCGAGGAACTTAAAAATCCATTTGCCGGCGATGGCAAAGGCCAACAGAACCCCTGCGGATACGCAACTGGCCAGCCGCGCCGTTTTAATACGTTGCTCGGCTGAATCATGGGGCGTCATGGCGAGAAACGCCGGCACCGCCGCAAATGGGTCCACAATGACAAAAAGCGAGCTGGCGGCCAGGAAAATATATTCAAACAGGCTCATAGCGAACAAGGGGCGAGGATCGCTTCCTTCATACCGTGAATGATCTTTTTGTTGGCGGGACAAATCGTCGCCAGCACGCCTCCCATTTCAACACGCGCGGCATCGGCATCGCCCGTAACAAAATAATAGGGGCAAAGCCGCAGCCGCCCCTGCATCGGCACGAGTTGCTGGCGCGTGAAATCGAACCATTGCGCCTGGATCAGCCTGGGCTTGTGATAACGCTGGAGCACGCATGGCGACCGGGCAAAATTCGCAAGGGCCTCGTCCACTACGATGGCCCAATCCGCCTGCGCCAGGTCGCTGCCAAGAAAGACCCCGCGCGCGCCCCAGGCGCGGGGGGAGAACCCGGAAACTTTGAGGATCAGGCCGCGCTCTTTTTGGGAGAGTTCCTTGAGCTGATGCCAGTCGGAAAGGTTCAATTCCGGAATAGCGGCGTGGGGGGGCAGCGGAGTGGGGTCAACCAGCCAGGTGTAAGGAACCAGCCGCAGCAGGCGTTGGTAGAAGTTCTCCCCCAGTTCCTGCCGCCAGAAACCGCGCAAGTTTCGGTTCCACAGCAACGCGAAAAGCATCTTTTCTTCAAAGAGCGGTTTGGGGGGAGGAGTCAGGTGAACCCGCCTGGCCGCCGCCCGGGCAAAGAGGTCTTTCGCGCTCGGCACATTGGCCAGATCGAACAATTCGAAAAAGCGATAGACGGCGTCGCCGTCGGCGCATGCGCTAAACTGCGCGTCGCGGACCTGGAATCGGGATGCGCCTAATTGCTCAGCCAGCCAGGCCATTTCGGGACGATAGGTGGCCGCTTCTTCCGAGATGACGATATGCACGTTGGGGGCGTCGCCAAAAATGCCGGCAAAGCCACGCAGCATCCCGTCGGGGCCGCCAAGCACTTCTGCGCCCGTGGCGGAGTACGTTTGGTTGAGCCAGCCGGTGAGGCCGATGCCACCGGGCACGGAATCCAGTTCCGTCACGCTCAAACCGTGATCGCTAATCAGCAAATCCGGCCGGATAACGCGTGGCAGCGCCTGTTTCAGCGCCGGGGATCGTTGAAGTTGGATGAGTTCAGATGGCTTGCCGAGGTCGAGCCACCGGGCGACCCAAGCGGGTTGACGACCTTCCACGCTCCGGCGGTACAACAGGTTGGCCGCGCGGTAGAACTGCAGCAGAACGCGCCCAAGCGTCTCCAGTTCCCTGACCAGCGCAACTCCTAAAGGACAGGGGAAGGGAGAAATTCGCCAGTTCTGGCCCGCGAACAGCCCTTCGGCGGGCAGGTGCTCATAGACAAAACGAGCGCGTTCAGCGGCCTCGGTCGGAGGAGCGTTTGCCTGAGCTGAGTTCATGCGTCGTTAGCATCTCGCGCGTCGGCGAGCAATGCCGGGCTCTAGGTCCGCACCTGGCCGGAGCCAATGCCAATCCACTTGTAGCTGGTCAATTCGTCCAATCCCATTGGTCCCCGGGCGCCGACTTTGTCGGTACTGATCCCGATTTCGGCCCCCATGCCGAACTCACCGCCGTCGGTGAAACGCGTCGAGGCATTCCAATAGACCGTGGCGGAATCCACCTCGGCGAGGAACTGCTGCGCACAGGTTTCATCCTGCGTTACGATGCTGTCGGAATGAGCCGAGCCGTAGTGATTGATGTGGTCTATCGCCTGCCGCACGCCGTCCACCACCCGCACGTTAAGGATGTAGTCGTTATACTCGTTAAACCAGTCCTGCTCCGTGGCGGCTCTAATCTCGAATGTTGGATTTTCGCTTTCGGATTTCAGTATCATTCCGGCCGCGGCGTCCACACGCAATTGAACCTTTTTTTCCCCCAGCCGATGTGCCACCACCGGGAGGAATACGCCCGCCACTTTGCGATCCACCAGCAGGGTCTCCATTGCGTTGCATACCGCGGGACGCTGAATCTTGGCGTTGAGGGCGATTGCTTCGGCCATCTTTAAGTCAGCCGCACCATCCACATAGACGTGGCAGACGCCTTTGTAGTGCTTAATCACAGGCACTTTAGAACACTCGGCAACGGCGCGGATCAAGCCCTCCCCGCCGCGCGGCATGCATAAGTCCACGTATTGCGTCAAAGACAGTAATTCCTTAATCGCTGCGCGTTCGGGAGTGGGCACCACTTGAATGGCGCACTCGGGAAAACCCCGCAAGGCCCGCTTGCCGGCTTCGATCATAATTCGCGCAATGGCTTGATTCGAGTTCAACGCCTCCTTGCCGCCGCGCAAAATCGTTGCATTGCCCGATTTAAAACACAAGCTGGCAGCGTCGGCCGTTACATTGGGGCGTGATTCGTAAATGATGACCACCACTCCAATCGGGGTGCTGATCTTGCGGAGCTTCAGGCCGTTGGGACGCACCCGTTCGTCGAGCACCTTGCCGATGGGGTCGGGCAGCGCCGCGACTTCCCGCAAACCGTTAGCCATGCTGATGATGCGCTGGTCGTTGAGTTTCAACCGGTCGAGCATGGCCGGTGAAAGGCCCATCCCCGCCCCGACCTCCATATCGCGGGCGTTGGCATTTTTGATGTCCGCCTTGTTCTGTTCGAGCGCGCCGGCCATGGCAAGCAGGCAGGCGTTCTTATCGTCGGGGGTCAACCGGGCCAGTTCGCGCGCCGCGGTTTTCGCCTGCCGCGCCAACTGGACCATCTGCTCAGTTAATGTCATAAAGGCAACCTACGCCAAAACGGCGGGCTTAAAAGCCCAAAGTCCACGCGCGCCGCAGTCGGCAAATCAAACTCTGACCACCAGCGGCTCGCGCCAGGCATGGCCGTTTTGCGCCAACAAATCTTCCGCCGCCACCGGCCCCCACGTGCCTGCCGCGTAAAACTCCCGATCCGTCAGTGGCTTGTGTTCCCACGCGCGCCGAATGTCATCCACGAATTGCCATGCCGCCTCCACTTCATCGCGCCGAATGAAGAGCGTCGCGTCGCCCGCCATCGCTTCGAGCAACAGGCGTTCGTAGGCCTCGGGCGTGTAGGCCCCGAACTCGGCGTCGTAACTGAAGTGCATGCGCACCGGCCGCACCGCCACGCTCGTCCCGGGCACCTTGCCATTGAACCGGAGCGAGATGCCCTCGTGCGGTTGCAGGTGAAGCGTCAACGCATTAGGGTCAAGCTTCTGCCCGCATTGCGCCGCGAATAGAACATGGGGCGTTCGCCGAAACTGCACGCGCACTTCGCTGGTGCTCAGCGGCAGGTTTTTGCCCGTGCGCAGATAAAACGGCACGCCTGACCAGCGCCAGTTATCAATAAACAGCTTCAACGCCACGTAGGTCTCGACATTCGAGTTCGGATTAACCTTCGCCTCCTGGCGATATCCCAGGCGTTGTTCTCCGGCTACGATTCCCGCGCTATATTGACCCCGCACCACCTGGCGCGCCATGTCTCCCTCGCTCAAGGGGCGGATTGATTTGAGCAGCTTGACCTTTTCATCGCGGATGGCTTCGGCTGCGAGTGAGACCGGCGGTTCCATGGCCACCAGCGACAACACTTGCAGCAGGTGGTTCTGCACCATGTCGCGCAATGCGCCCGCCTCCTCGTAATAGCCTCCCCGCTGGCCGACTCCCAGCTTCTCGCTGACCGTGATTTGAAAGTGATCTATGGATTCCCGATTCCACAACCGTTCGAACACCGCATTCGAAAAACGGAACATCATGATATTCTGCACCGTCTCCTTGCCCAGGTAGTGATCAATGCGGAAAATCTGGTGTTCCCCGGCAAAGCGGGTTAACTCCTGGTTCAACTGCCGGGCCGAGGGCAGATCATGCCCGAAAGGTTTTTCGACAACCACCCGTTGCCAGCCTGCGCCGCCTTCTTTGTGCAACAATCCGGCGCGATATACCTGCTCGACAACTTCACCAAACTGGCTGGGTGAGGTCGCCAGATAAAGGAGCAGGTTGCGGCGCAGCAACTCGTTCTCCGCAGCGGCCAGTCGCTTCCGCAACGCCTCGTAAGTTGCCGCGGCGGTCAAATCCCCCTGGCAGTACTGCAAATGCTGCGCGAAATCCTGCCAGACCGCTTCGTCCACCGGTTGAGTGCGAGAAAACCGATCCAGCGCGGACCGCAACTCTGTGCGCCATGACGCATCCGTCTTTTCACGCCGCGCCACGCCAACCACGCTGAAGGCTGGGGGCATTTGCTTTTCTTTAAACAGGTGATAGAGCGCAGGCACAAGCTTGCGGGCAGTCAGGTCCCCGCTCGCGCCAAAGATAATAATGACGCACGGTTCCACCGCCTTGCGCCCCTCACTCAGCCGGCAAATGAGCAGATCATCAAATGGGTCAGATAGATACACGCGGAAACCATCGTAGAACCTTCGCGGTTTCTCAAGCACTCTTCTGCTTTACAATTGGCCCTGACGGCCTCATATTCAGCCTGTTTTTGGTAGCCGATGTGGCGGAATTGGCAGACGCGCTAGACTCAAAATCTGGTACTCGTGAGAGTGTGTGGGTTCGACCCCCTCCATCGGCACCATCTGATAAAAGGTTTCCGCTCAGCAGGTTGGGCTTGTGTTAACACCACCTCTCTCTATCTTCGCCCGTCAACGATGATGGTGACGGAAAGCCTGGGTTTGGTCATTGCCGCGATGGCGGGCGGAGCGGTCAATGCCGTTGCGGGGGGCGGGACATTAATCACATTTCCGGTATTGCTGTTGTTTGGCACTCCGCCGGTGATCGCCAATGCTACGAGCACGCTGGCGCTGGTTGCAGGCACTTCGGGCGGCATTTACGGGTATCGGGAGCACCTCGGACCCGTCCGGCAGTGGCTATGGCGCTTCGCGCCCGTCAGCGTGCTGGGGGGAGTGCTGGGAGCCATCCTGTTGACCTGCACCAGCAACCGGGTCTTCTCAAAACTCGTGCCGTTCCTGATTCTGTTTGCGACTTTGCTGTTCCTGGCCCAAGGCGTCTTCCGCCGGTTTGGCAGCCCGGGCGTCCACACCAGCTCCAAGGGGAAACATCGCGCGGTTTGGGGGGCGGTCTTTTTTCAGTTTGCGGTCGCGGTTTACGGGGGGTACTTCGGGGCTGGCATCGGCATCCTGATGCTTGCTTCACTGGGTTTCATGGGCCTGAGCCATATCCACGAGATGAACACGCTGAAGACCATTCTCGCCTCGCTCATCAATCTGGTCGCCGCTGGATGGTTTATCGGTGCGGGGTTGATCCACTGGCCGAAGGCCGGCGTGATGACCGCCGGGGCGCTGTTTGGTTATTTTCTGGGCGCGCATTATGCTCAGCGCATTCCCCCACAACAGGTTCGGCTAATCATCACGCTTATCGGCTTCATCATTTCCGTCGTGACGTTCTATGAGCAATTCTGTCAGTGAGCGGCGCAGAATGTTAGTGTCATTTGTGAGGAGCCGTGATAAATTGCGGCAGTGATGAAACCAACCGGAATAGTAAGCGACATCCTGAGTCTGAAAGGCAGGGCTGCCTGGGCCATCGCCCCGGAAGCCACCGTCTTCGAGGCGATCCAACTGATGGCGGACAAGAATGTCGGCGCCGTGCTGGTGACGGAAGGCGGCAAACTAGTCGGCATCATTTCGGAGCGGGATTATACACGCAAGGTGGTGCTCCGAGGCAAATCCTCCAAAACGACCGCGGTGCGGGAAATCCTTTCCAGCCAGGTTATCTATGTCAGCCCAACGCATACGGTCGAGGAATGCCTGCGCTTGATGACCGATCGCCATATCCGGCATTTGCCCGTCCTTGAGGGAGATAAAATCGTCGGCATAGTTTCGATCGGCGACCTGGTCAACTGGATCATTTCCGCACAGCATTCCACCATTAGCCAGTTGCAAACCTACATCACCGGTTTACCCGGTTGATCGGCGATTCATCCCGCGGGGAGTGCGCTCCGGCTGGTTTAGCGCGCGGGGCGCGTCTTGCCCAGGCTCACCGAGACAAAACGCGCTTGCGGGATGGAAAACTTCTTTACTTCCACCAGCACCCCCTGGGGTTTGTATTCTGCGAGCACGCGTTCGGCGATATTGTCCGCCAGCTTTTCGACCAGCTTCCAGCTCCGGCCCTGCCCAAAACGCAGCAGGTCTTCCGCCACGGTTTGGTAGTTGATCGTTCGTTCGATGCGGTCGCTCACCGCGGCGGAAGAAAAATCAAAGTTCATATCCACCGTCAGCAGCAGGCGCTGGGGCTGGGCCCGTTCTTCGTCGGTCACCCCGACGCAATAATACACTTCCAAGTCAACAATCGTTATCTTAGCCATGTTTTTTTGTTTGGGACTCGAGCCGGGTGGCGGCTGACAGCAACGTGCGCGTGGGTTGATTGAGGGGCATTTCGCTGGCCTGCGCCGGAGTCACCCAGCGCCATTCGCGCGCCTCTTCGTTCAAGCGCACCTGAGGCTCACCCACGCAACGACAGGTATAATTCAGCAGAATAAAGTGCGCCGCGCGATAAAATTCCTTTGAGTGAATGCACTCTTGCATGAGCACAAATCGGATGTCGGAAACCTCGAGGCCGGTTTCTTCCCGCAGTTCGCGGCGCAGCGCCTCGATGGCCGTCTCGCCCCATTTAATCTTGCCGCCGGGGATGCCCCAAAGATCAGACCATTTGTGCGTGCGGATCATCAGCACCTCGCCCCGGGCATTAAAGATCAACCCGCCCACGGTGGCGACCGGCAGGCGGTCTTCCGAAACCTGCCGGAGGGAGGCTTTGAGGCTGAACCCGTTTCTTTCCAGGGCTTCGCGCAATTCACCCAGATGCTCGACAATCAAGTCCGGCTCCGCCTGCCGCAATTGATCGAGAGTGTTGTAGCCCGTAAGCACGGCGCAGGAATGAATGCCGCCATGCCGCGCCGTCTCGATGTCGTGCTGCATGTCTCCCACGAAGAGTGTTTCTTCGGCCGCCAGTTGGTTCTCCGCAAGGATTTCGTGTATTTTCTGACGCTTGTCCCAGACATTGAGGTAGGGTTTGTCGAGAAAAGGCCCAAAGCCGGTAGCCGCTGATTGGATGTCAAAATACTCGTGGTGAACGGTGCTAAGGAGGAAGGTGCGAAACTGGCGCGCGCGGCAAAACTCCAGAAATTCCCGCGCATGCGGCAGCGCGCGCACCGAAGCCTGCACCTGCCGAAACTGGCAGTGAAACCATTCCTCCAGCTGCGCCATCGGGATGTGCGGCACATGGCGATCGTAGAAAATTGTGAACGGCAGACAAAACTCGGCGCGGAACTGTTCCAGGCTCATCTCCGGCTGCCGCGCCTGCGCCAGGACATAGTTCGTCGCCTGCCAGACCGCCGGCAGATCGTCCACCAGCGTGCCCGACCAATCGAAGATGATGTTCCGAATCATGCGGCGAGTGTAGTCGTCTTTTCCGCGGCGGCAACTCCCTCGTCAAAGCAGGCGCAAATCGCCATCCCGCCGGCTGGCCCGCGGGCTTTGGCCCTTAACCTTCCGGCGTTTGCCCGGGAAGGGTTCCTGCGCCTGCCGCTCAAGTTCATCGCGCAACTGCCACCAGAGCCGGCGCGGGTCTTTCGACCACAACAGCACGAGAAAGCCGGCCTGATTGCCCTTCGGCCCGATCCGCCATTCGTGTTCCAGGCCCCCAAACCAGGAGAGCGGCTTCAAAAACTCCTCACAGAAAGCCGTTTCCAGCCAGGTATAGTCGTCGCGTTCCGGGGTCCACTCGCCCGTCGCCTGCCGCTGCCGCTGGCGCAGCTCGGCCAGGGCGCGCCATTGTTTCTGCCCCTGGCACAGTTCCACGCAGCGGCGGACAAAATCGCGGCCTTCCACCGCAATCGCAAGGTGTGGGCATCCCATAACGGCGGGGGTTTGGCAAAACGGGCAGCGCTTCTGCGTGATCATAGTTTTACGGTATCCGGCGATGAGGCAAATCATGACTTGCCGGAGAAAAAAGGCCAGCCTGAATCGGCGCTTCCCAATCGGCTCCCCCTGCGATACGCTCCTGCTGCGCGTGGATGAAAAAATACTGGCACGTCATAAATATTGGGATTCAGAACAGCCTGACGTACCGATTCAACTTCCTGGCCCGCGCGTTGTTTGGCCTGGTCCCGCTCATCGCCATGTTATACGTGTGGCAGAAGATTTACGCGGGCAAGGGCGCCGGAACCAGCGTCGGCAGCTATTCCCTGGCTGGAATGATCTCGTATTACCTGCTCATAACCGTGGTGGATGCGCTGACGGCGGTGAACGAGGACGATTGGTTAATCGCGGCGGATATCAAGGACGGCAACATCAGCCAACTCCTGCTTAAACCGATTGATTACCTTTGGTACCGGCTATGCCTGTACCTGTCGGGCCGGCTGACCTACCTGGCCGTGGCGTTCATCCCGCTGGCGCTCTTTTTTGCGTGCTTCCGTTCGTACCTGGAGCCGCCGGCGGACGGAGTTGCGCTCGCGGCCTTCCTCCTTTCCACGGCGTTGACGGCCCTGCTGCAGTTTTTCATGTCTTACGCGATGGCCATGCTGGCCTTCTGGGTGCTGGAGGTCTCCACGTTTATTTTCATCCTGTACGCGTTCGAATATATTGCCAGCGGACACCTTTTCCCCCTGGACATCCTGCCGCGCGGCCTGGAGCAGGCGCTCTATTTCACCCCGTTTCCCTACCAACTCTATTTCCCGGTGAGTGTTTATATCGGCAAAGCGGCGGGCATGGACCTTCTTCGCGGGTTGCTGGTGCAGGCTTCCTGGGTAATCGCGGCGTACGGCGCGGCGCGGTTCGCATGGCGGCGCGGGATCAAGCATTACTCCGCGGTAGGAGGATGAAATGAAACCCACCAGTCCCAATCCCCAACCCGAAAGAAGCGGCGTCGGCACGCGCCCGCCCCCTCCCGCCTCCCCCTCTTTTTCCCGGCTTTTCCGCCCGGCGCTCCGGTATTGCGGAGTCTATGCCGCGCTCTGGAAAAACTCGGTTGCGCGCGAGATGAGTTTCAAGGCCAACTTCCTGCTGTGGATTCTGGTGGAGCTGCTTTGGTTCGCCATGCAACTTTGCTTTATCGGCGTGCTCTACCTGCACACGGAACACATCGGCACTTGGACCCAGTGGCAGGTCGTGCTGCTGATTGGCGCCAGCCACTTCGTCCAACAGATTTTCCAGGCCTTCTTCCTGATTAACTGCACCAATCTCTCGGAGCTGGTGCGCAACGGCAAACTCGATTTTCTGCTGCTGCTGCCGGTCAACACACGCTTTGTTGTGTCGCTCCGGCAAGTGGACCTGGGCGCGTTCGTCAACGCCGCTTCTGCCATCGCCGTGATGATCTACGCTGCGCGCCAGTTGCAGCTGGCGCCCTCAGCCGGGCAGATCGCAGGCTTCCTGGCGCTCTGCGCCGCGGGCGTGATGATTCACTACTCACTGATGTTTCTGTTGGCCAGCATCAGCTTCTGGACCGTGCGCGCCCAGGGCATTGTCTGGGGTTATTACAATCTCTTCAACGTGGCCCGCCTGCCTGACGAAGCCTTCGGCGGCCTGTTTAAAGCCCTGTTCACTTTCGCCCTGCCGATGCTGCTCGTTTCCAACGTGCCCGTCCGCCTGCTGGCCGACAAGCTCAGTTCACCTGGCCCCGTGCTCCTTTTGCTGGGCATGAGCGCGGTTTGCTTCGCCGTATCCGAGCTGGGCTGGCGCTTTTCCATGCGCCGCTATACCAGCGCCAGTTCCTGACGCAACCCGCCTTCGATTGCGGGCGCGGGCCTCGACAGCTTGCCTGTTGGCGCCGGGTCCTTTGCTTTGCGGATCATGAGCCAGGGAGGTTGAGGCTGCGGGTTGGGCGGCGGTTAAGTTCCTCGATGATTGGCGGAAGGGGCGGATCGGGGCAACAGTATGCCGGCAGGGCCAGCCGGTGGAGGGTGCGGCTGTGGCTCCGGTTTTATACCACCGCGCCTTGCTTGCGCAGAATGCCGTTGAGTTCCGCGCCGTCCAGCTTATGGACCGGAATATCCTTTTGATGGCACAACGCGGCCGCCGTGCCCGCCGCCTGCCCCAGGGCCATACAGGTAGCCTGCACCCGGATTGAGGCAAACGCTTCCCGGGCCGCGCAGATCGGCCTTCCGGCGGCAATTAAGTTGTCCGATCCCACAGGAATCATGGATCGGTAAGGTATATTGTAGCCGGTTTTGACTGCCCTGAGATCCTGCTCCCGGCTCCCCGCTTTGTGTATATCCACAGGATGGCCGCCTTTGGCCACGGTATCCGGGAAATCCTTCGGGGCCATGATGTCATCCAGGGTCATCTCGTATAAGCCGGTGATTCTCCGGGTTTCCCGGATTCCCACCTGCGTCCCGGTGTCAATAAGGTAGGCGTTTTTGAATTCCGGGAAGTGCTCCCGCAACAGCTTCACCAGTTTGAAGACATCCTCGCGCAAAGTGCATTCCGCCTGGGTCAGGCTGAGCACGTCGGTTCCGTTCCCGGCATAGCGCGACATATTTACGGAGGCTTCTCCTTTTCGGAAAGTTGTGAACATCCACGGGCCGCCAAATTGAGGCACCGGGGCCTCGTTCCCCAGCTTGAGGAGCGCGTCCCGGATGCGGGAATTGACGTGGCGCTTGCCGCTTTCTCGCATCTCCATGTTCTCAAGCCGGTCCGTATCCACTCCGCCGAGCCTGAACCACAGCGTCATGGGCTGCAGTTCATGGCTTTCGCCGTCCCCCATCACATACGGAAGACCCGCAAACTTTATCACGTCCGCATCGCCGGTGCAGTCAATGAAATACCGGGCTTCGATTTTCTGCCGACCTGATTTATTCTCGATCACAATGCCCGTGATTCTGCCATTTCCATCCCCCTCCCTGAGACATCCGGAAATATAGGAATGCAAAATCAGCGACCCGCCGGATGCAAAGACCATTCGTTGGGCGGCAAGCTTGTAAATCTCCGGATCAAAGTGAATGTTCCCGGACGGGTAAGTGGTGTCCGCGCCTCCGAGCGTCTCCATCAGTTCGGCAAACTCCAGCGGAATCCCGCCGATAATCCTTTTCCGGTTTTTGTTAAATACGCTTAACGGGCTGACCAATGACTGCGTGGCCATCCCGCCCAGAAAGCCATACCGCTCGATCAGAATGGTTTTGGCTCCGTTTCGCGCGGCGGCAATCGCGGCCATCAGGCCGGCCGGGCCTCCGCCGCAGACCGCCACCTCGTATTTGACGGGCAGGATGCCGCCTTGTGCGCTCCCGCGTGAGCTCAGCGTTTCACGACTGATGCCTCTCCCAGGGGCGCCGCCATCGGGATTCGCCCCTTTCGCGGGGCCGGCGGCGGCCATTGCCGGCGGCGCTGCCGCCACGGCCAGTCCGGCGGTGGCCGCCCCCAGGAATTTGAGGGCGTCGCGCCGACTGCAGGCGGTGGTCTGTTTTGTGTTCTCGCTGGCTGCCGGGTTCTCTGCGCTCATAGGATTTCGTTGTTTGCCCGAAGTTTGGCGGTGTTTGCCTTACGATAGCATCCAGACCCGCTGCGCCCACTTCGCCCACGCAGCGCCTGGCGCGAGCGGGCGCGCGAACCGCGATTCCCATCCGAAAGATACTCCGCATGGTGGCGCAACCCCGTGCGCGCAGATCATCCCGCGCTTGGCTCACGCGCGTCCCCGTCCCGAACGCGCACCCTCGAAGCCTTGAACACCTCGGCCAGTTCCTTGTATGGAACCTGCCCCGTCGGCCCGTTATAATGGGCATCCGCCGCATTCGTCGAGTCACTCTTTCTCTCGATGCCACTCACGCCCGCATGTTTTGCTTTATGCGGCTCCAGCGTACCGCCTTGTCCCGCCAGCGGCAAGCATAAGGCAGCCAGAAAGCCAAGCGCGGCTCCGAAAAACTGCCCCGCCGCCTTGCCAGCGGCGCAGTTTGCAGGCCTCGAAGCGCCCGCGGGGCCGCAAGCCCCGGGGCAAGGGAGCGCAGCGATGGCAATCCAAAGGAGTGCGGCGAGCGGGATTGGCTCTGAGTGGCAGGTTTTCCGGCCGGCGCGGCAGGAAACCTGCTTGTCTGGGGGGGCGTTCCGTGTTTAGGTGAGGCGGCGTGCTAATTTGACTGGACTGACTATGATCAATAACCGGCGGACGATTTCCGGTTTGCTGACGGTTTTGCTGTGGGGGGCCTGGGCCTTGGAGGCCCCGGCCAACGGCTTCCGGCTGGGAGGCCAGGATGCCTTTGCGACGGCGCGCGGGGAGGCGTTCGTTGCCACCGCCGACAATGCCTCGGCCGTTTTCTACAATCCGGCGGGCATTACCCAGCTTGAGGGGCTCAACTTCCGGGGCGGAATCAGCGGGCTTTACTACGAGCCGCGCTTTACGCCGCCCGGGCCAGGCCGCACCAATACGTATCATATCAAGGATTCCTGGGCGGCGGTTCCCCAGGGGTTTGCCACTTACACGCCCCGGGATTGGCCGCTGAGCTTTGGCGTGGGGCTTTATGCGCCGTATGGCGGCAGCATAAGCTGGCCGCAGAACACGGGTTTCCGCTCGATCGCCACGGACGCCTCGCTGACTTACGCGACCATCAACCCGGTGGTGGCGTTCCGGCCGGCGTCCTGGCTGTCGCTGGGCGGCGGCCTGATGATCAATTACGTGGACCTGGAAATGGAGCAGGGGCTGCGCAAGCTCAGCCCGCTTTTGAAGGATTACTTCCGCTTTAAGGGGGATGGCTGGAGCGAGAGTTACAACCTGGGCGTGCTTTTCCAGCCGCATAGGAAACTCTCGCTGGGCGCAACGTTTCGCGGTGCAGCCCCGGTGAAACTGGAGGGAAATACGGACTTTTTGCGCCAGCCGAACATCAAGCAGGGACGGCGCTCGGCGCACATGGAACTGGACTTCCCCTTAACGGCCGTGGTGGGGATTTCCTACCGGCCCACCCCGAAATGGAACCTGGAGTTTAACGCGGATTACACGGAGTGGAGCAGCTTTGGCAAAACCACGCTCTACCAATCGCCCGCCCCGCCGTATCCCATTTCCAGAAACGTGGATGTCAAACTCTACTGGCAATCCAGTTGGATTTACTCCTTTGGCGTGACTCGATACTTCGAGCCCGGCTGGCATCTGAGCGCCGGTTACGCCTTTAGCGAGAACTCCGTGCCGAACGCCTATTACACCCCGCTGGCGGCGGACCTGGACCGGCACTTTTTCAGCATCGGCGGCGGGTTCCGGGGAAAGCGCTACAATTTCGACCTGGCCTATCAATTCGGCTACGGCCCGAGCCACAAGGTCACCGGCAGCAAACCCTCCTCGCAGCCCGCCTTGAGCTCCGGCGAACGGGCGGATGGCACTTACGATTTCCTCAGCCACGCCGTAATGCTGACGGTGGGGGCGCGCTTTTGAACTGACAGAAGGCGTTTTCCAGAGGCCCGCCGCGGCCCAACTCTGACGACCTGCGAGACGGTTTCCTCCCGGCTGGCTTTGCCCCGGCTTGGGACATGCTGTATTAGGGCTGGACGGGACGGTGCCCCGAAGATTTTTCCCTGATTCTGCGGCGGTTAACCCCCACTCGCTCAGCCCGGCAAGGGTCACGCATGGTTTTTGCCAGCTTCAAGGACCTTTAGCCGGAACGATTCAGGAGAAATGCTCAACTGCCTGCCTCCGTTCCATCAGAGCCTGATCAGCCCAGGCCGCCCAGACCGTGGCTCCGGCAACCCTCTTTTTTAGCAAATTCAACGGCATAAACATTAAATCCAAAATACCGTTCGACTATAAAATCAATGGTTTACACATACAGGGAGCGGTGGAATGGATTTCGATAGAACGATGGCGTGCGATGGAAGCCTCCAGCTAAGTCGCTTCGGATCAGCCACTTATTAAGCCGGGCGATTTCCGGGCGATCTGATTCCCTCGGAAATCTCGCTCATATCCGCCAAAGATTCACAACTGGCGGTTTTTTCGCAGCTTGGAGTTCAACCTCCCGTTCCGCCCCGCGATTTCGGCCTTTCCCGGCATCCAGATTCACTACCCAGACCCCTTGGATTTACCCTGCCTTCAGGCCGTGTACAAGGGGTGTACAAGGGATGCTCACCGGATGTACCAGCTAAAATCCTATGGACTCCCGATGGGCATCCCTTGTACACCCCTTGTACACGGCTTGGAGGCAGGGTAGATTCAGGGTATGTCCAGGGTGCGCCGAAGCCGGGATGATTGAGATTTTGCCGCTATTTTACCCCTCTTTATGCCTAAACCCTGGATTTTACTGGCGAAAGGCTCGGGATTCAGCAGCCATGCCCTTGAAGTTGCTAAACAAAGGGTTCGCCAAGGCTGTGGCCGGGGCGATCAGGGCTGTCCTGATTCTGATGGAATGGGGGCTGGCAGTTGAGTTGCCCAACTGAATCGTGACGGCTTAGAACTGGCGAGGGCCATGCCGTGGGGTCGCCAGCGCTTGTAGAATGGGCGAAAAAGCGGCCTGGCGCGCCCGCGGAGGGGGTTAAACCCGGAGGGGGATGGGATTGTCCATGGTGGCCATGTCACAAATGCGTTCTGGACGATTTGCGCCGGTTCAGGGGTTTCCGGTGAAATTGGGCGATTTGCGGCGCCCTTCGCGCGTAAAGTCCCTGAAAAGGCGAGATTTTTGCATTTTTCCTGCCTGTGGCGCACGGTTGGCACCGGGAACGCTGTAATTGGGGCTTAAGAGATGAATTGGCCGTCTAGTTCTGCGCTGCCGTGGTCCATGCACCACTCCGGTCAGGGCACAGTTTTGGATTCGGATGCGGCATTGCTTGCCGGCGCCGATGCCCAGCCGGCCAGTTTTATCCCCGTAGCGAGGCGGGAGCGGGCGGATGGCTGGATCCGGCGGGCGCCGAAGGCCGGGGTGCGAGGGGCGGAGGCTGCCAGCCCGGCGCAAGGCGCCGGCATACGCGTTCTGGAAGGAGAAAGCGCCCGGGCGTTGGATTCCCGGCAGAAATGGGATTTGCTTTCGCCGTTTCTGCGGCAGCATGGGCGGGAGGGCATCGCCTACGCGACGCTGCAGTCGGGGATGGAGTATTTTATCGGCCCGAGTGGTTATATTGCCTATACGCGAGCCCGGCACCCGCTCTGGGCGCGCCGGCCCCGGCGCATTGTTTTTTCCGACCCGATCTGCGCGCCGGAGGACGTTCCGGCCCTGGTGGGCAGCTTTTTGGCGCAAGACCGGCACGCGGCCTTCGGCGTCATTTCCGAGGCGTGCGCCCGGGCGCTGCGGCCGTTGGGCTTCAAAGTGAATTGCATCGGGTATGAGCCGCTCATGGCGGTTCAGACCTACAACACGGAAGGCAACTGGAAGGAATTGGACTTGATCAAGCGCGCCCGCAATGAGGCGCGGCGTGAGGGGCTGACCATCCGCGAGGAAAGCGGGATGAGCCTGAAGCAGCGGCGGCGGGAATTGAAAGCCTTCTCGGCCCGTTGGGTTCGCTCCCGGAAGATCAATGACCGGGAGATTTGGCTTTATGCGCGCCGCCCGGTTTTCGAGCCGGAGGAAGGCGTGCGCAAGTTTGTCGCCTACGACCCGGAGCGCCGGGTGGCGGGGTTTGCGTTTTATGATCCGATGTATCGCGGCGGACGGGTGTTTGGCTATTCGGCGAACATCGTGCGCTGCGACGAGCGGCGGTTTGGGCGGCTGGCCACGGCCCTGCACATGGTAGCCATGGAAACATTCCGGGCGGAGGGGGTGGAGGTGCTCAATTTGCTGCTGGCGCCCTTTGGGAAGCTGGAGTGCGGGGCGTTCAACGACGACTGGGCGGCCCGGCAGTTGTTCCGGTGGAGCGCCCGTTTTGGCAATGGCCTGTATAATTTTCAGGGCCTGTCGTTTCACAAATCGAAATACCGCGGCGCCGAGCGGCCGCTTTACTTTGCGTCCAACGGCTGGCTGCCGTGCGCCGATGTGTACCTGGCGTTTGCCTCGGCGGGGATTGCGGACGGCTGCTGGGGAATGCTGCGAAAGCTGCTGCGCGGGTGGCGGGCGGCGGGCGGCGGCCGCGGCGGCCCTCCGGCCTGAGGCGGGGCGCGGCGGGAAGCGCGGGTTGCAAACGTCCGCCGGCGCGTGAAGATTGCATGAAAAGACCACGGACGGAGTCGAGCGCGAGCGGGGCGGCCGCTAAGGGGTTGCTTCGCCCGCCCGCTTGCGACACGCTCACGGCCGCGGTCCCGCGGATCATGAAAAACGGCGCGTCCACAGAGAACCTGGTTCTTGGCGCAAGCCGCCAGGCGGGGGAGCTGCGCGCCCGGTTGCGGCGGCTTACCCGGTATTCGGCGGTGCTGGAGATTTACCAGCCCGGCCTGGTGCTGCAGCTTTCGGAGGTGCTCGAGGGCTTCCAGATCATTCTTCAAGGGCGGGTAATTTATGAGGGGCGGGCGGTGGTCACCGCGCTGATCAACGCGGGCACGATGCTGATCGGCGAAGTCCGGCTGGATGAGGGGAGCTTTCGATTGTCTTCCTTTTCCCCGGGCGAGGATCCCGCGCCCTTGCACGAGGGGTTTCAGGCGTTCCTGGGCCATTGGCAGAAGCTCTACCGCGTGCGGCCCGCCTTCAAGGTGGTGGTGGCCGACATGCAGACCTTTCTGAGCGACCTGCGGCTCTGGCTGGAGCAGACGGAGGTGGAGATTCGCGCCGCCCGGCCCGGCGCGCGGGCGGAGCGGGAGGAAGCCGCCGCGCGCGAAATCGGACGGGACATGGTGCCGGCGTTCGACGCGATGCATGAGCGCCTGGAGAGCATCGCGGCGGACCTCGAGCCGGAGCTGCGGCCGGTGCACCAGGTTTTCGCGCAGCGCCTGTTGCATCCGCTGGTCCTGTGCGCGCCGTTTGCGCATCGCACCTACCACAAGCCGCTGGGCTACGCGGGCGACTACGAGATGGTGAACATGATTTTGCGCGACCCGCATGAGGGCGGCTCGCTGTTTGCGAAGGTGGTAAACCGGTGGTTCCTGAGCCAATGGCCGGCGCGGGCGCACCGCAATCGCATTCAGTATTTGAAGGGGCTGCTGCGGGAGGAGGCGCGCCGCCGGGCGGCCCGGGGGCAGCCGCTGCGCGTGTTGAGCCTGGGGTGCGGCCCGGCGCGGGAAATCCAGGAGTTCCTGGCCGAGGACGCCTTGGGCCACCCGGCGCGCTTCGAGCTGTGGGATTTCAACGAGGAAACGACGCGGCACGTTCAGCGGGTGCTGGAGGATTGCCGGCGGCGCCATGGGCGGCGCGTGGAGCTGGACATCCGGCGGCAATCGGTGCAGCAGGTGATTAAAGAGGGCGCCCGGGCGGCGCCGGCGCCGGTTCGGGAATATGATTTCATCTATTGCGCCGGCCTGCTGGATTACCTGTCGGACCGGATCGCCGCGCAGGTGATGGCGGGGCTTTACGATTGGCTGGCGCCGGGCGGGCGGCTGGCGGCCACCAACGTGGAGGACTGCAAGCCTTTCCGCCACATGCTGGAATTTGTGCTGGACTGGCACCTGTTCTACCGCAACCCCGCGCAGAGCGCGGCGCTGCTGCCGCCGGGGCTTTCCGCCGCCCGGACGCGCGTCCTCAAGGACCCGACGGAGGTGAATGTTTTTGTGGAAGCGAGGAAACCGGAGCATGGCTGACGGCGCGCCCCATAACCGCGAGATCGAGGCGGCGTTTGCGGAGTATGATCGCCGGCAGACGATCAGCAACTTCAAGGTGGCCTGCGTGATTGGCATGGTGCTGATGCCGGCCGGGGTCATTATTGACCACGCGGTTTATCCCGCGCTGGCGGCGCAATTCCTCAAATTGCGGCTGGAGAACGCGGTGTTGATCGGCGCCTTCCTGGCCCTGCTGCTCACGCCGCTGGGGCACAAGTATTACCGGTTCCTGGGCATCACGCTGTTCATGCTGCCCACCTCCTGCATGGCCTACATGATCAAGGTCAGCCCGGATGGCGCGGCCTCGCCCTACTACGCCGGCCTGAACCTGGTGCTGCTGGTGCTGGCGTTTGTGCTGCATTGGACGTTTCGCGAGAGCCTGTGCGCCGCCGTGCTGGTGCTGGGCCTCTACCTGGCCGCGGTCTTCTTTAATCAGGGTCCCGTGGCCTGGCATCTTTTTGTCAACAACGTCTATTTCCTGGGGCTGACGGGAATCATCGTGGCCACGGGCAGCTATTTTCACAGCAAGATCCGCTTTGGGGAATTTGCCTTTCGCTACCAGTTGGACCGGCAGAACCGGATTCTGGAAGCCACGATCCAGCAGCTCAAAGAAACCGAGCTGCAACTGGTGCAATCCGAGAAGCTGGCGTCGCTCGGCCGCCTGAGCGCGGGCATCATTCACGAGATTAACAATCCGCTGAACTTCACCGCGACGGGGCTGTTCACGCTGCGCAAGAAGAGCCGGCACCTGCCGCCCGCGGAGCAGGAGGAATACGCGGATGTGCTGAAGGACGTGGAGGATGGGGTCCAGCGGGTGAAGGATATTGTATCCAGCTTGCGCACGTTCACCCATCCCGAGACCGAAAGCCGGGACGCGGTGGAGGTGGCCGAAGTGGTCACCGCGGCGCTGCGGTTCCTGAGCAACGAATGGAAAGGCAAGGTGCGGATCGAGTCGAAGCTGGCGGAGCGGCAAACGGTCTGGGCCAACAAGAACCTGCTGACGCAGGCACTGCTCAACCTGCTGACCAATTCGCTGGATGCGCTCAAGACCAAGACCTTCGCGGGCGAGCCCCCGGCCATTCAAATCGAGGGATGCCTCGAACCGGGCAAGAGCATCCTGCGGGTGCGGGACAACGGCCCCGGCATCGGGGCGGAGCACCTGGACAAGATCTTCGACCCGTTTTTCACCACCAAGGATGTCGGCCAGGGCATGGGGCTGGGCCTGGCGACGTGCCACACGATCATGCAGAATTGCGGCGGCCGGATTTCGGCGCGGTCGGAGCCCGGCCAGTTTTGTGAGATTACGCTGGAGTTTCCCGCCCCGGGAACGCCATAAATGAAACGATCAGACAACGGCTATGCAGAATCTTTACGACTACCAGAGATTTGCGATCCTCTACGTTGACGACGAAGAGCTGTCCCTGAAGTATTTTACCCGGGCGTTCCGGGATCAGTTCCGCATCTTTACCGCGCCTAATGCGCAAGAGGGGCTGAAGCTGCTGGAGGCGCACAAAGACGAAATCGGGCTGCTGATGACCGATCAGCGGATGCCCGGCGAGAAGGGCATCTGGCTGCTGGAAAAGGCGCGCCAGCTTCGCCCGCGCATCATTCGCATTCTGGCGACCGCCTACAGCGATATGGAGGTGGCCATTGCCGCCGTCAACACTGGCGCCATTTACAAATACGTGACCAAACCCTGGGATGTGCCGCAACTGGAAAACACCCTGCAGCGCGGGCTGGAGTTTTTCATGGTGCAGCGCGAGCGCGACCAGTTGCTGAAGGAGAAAATGTCCGTGCTGCACAATATGATGATTGCCGACCGGATTGTGAGCCTTGGCCTGCTGGCCGCCGGCCTGAGCCACCACATCCGCAACGCGCTGGTGGCGGTCAAGACGTTCCTGGACCTGGCGCCCTCCAAGATGGCCGAGGAGAAGCTGGACATGGAGAGTTTGCGCAACCCGGATTTCTGGAAGGAGTATTACCAGAACGTCCAGGGGCAAATCGAAAAGATCAGCCACCTGCTCAAGGATCTGTGGACCGCTTCGGAAAAGCCCACCTATGAGTTTGCCAACCGCGCGCATCTGCATGAAGTGGTGGCGGGCGTCATCGCCAGCTTGAAGGATGCGTTTGCCGGCAAGCAGATCGTGGTGGAGAACCACATCCCCGACTCCCTGCCGGCGCTCAACGTGGACCTGCCGAAGTTCACGCGGCTGTTTGATCTGCTGCTCCGGGATGAGCTCGTCAGCCTGTCCGCCGGCAACCGGGTCACCCTGACCGCCAAGCTGCTGGATGCCGGGCCGCCGGGCCAGCCCGAGGTGCTGGTCGAGCTGAACGACGACGGACCGGGGCTGCCCCAGGAGGCGCTGCGGCTGGTGTTCGACCCGTTTGTGCTGCGCAGCGACAGTCCGGCCGAATATGGCATCCACCTGATGGCTTGCTATTTCATCGTGCACCATCACGGGGGATGGATTGACGCCCGGAGCGAGCCCGGGCGCGGAACCACGTTCCGGCTGCGGTTGCCGCTCGATCCGAACCGGGCCGCATCCCCGCAAACCGAAGAAAGCTTCCTGCAAAAGGTGCTGCTGAACGAGACGCTCTGGGAAAAGCTGATCTCCTCGGACTGACGGATGTCCTCCGGGGGAACCGCGCCCGTGCGGGACGCCCTCACTCCAGGGTCAGGGTGATCGGGGCGATGTCGGGCTGGACCAGCCGGACTTTCAGCCGGGCGAGCTCATGCCGCCGCAACACCTCGGCCACCAGTTCCGGAACGGACGCAAATTTGGGCGCTCCATACCACTGCGTGTATTTCTCGATTTGCTGCCGGGCATAGGGCACGACCTGGGGATGCACGGAAAGCTCCTCCGCCCGCAGGCCCTGGTCCAGGCCGTTTAGAATCACCTCGGCAAATTCGTAATCACAGCCCAGGTCCTTAAACGAAGTCTGCCCCGGCTCCAGGCCGGCCGAGGAAACCCGGCCCGCCAGGTCCTGGAACCCGAGATGCGCCGCCATCTCCCGGACCAGGCGCTTGGGCAGGTTGCCGATCGGGCTCAGGTGCACCGCTCCGTCGCCGAATAACGTATAATAGCCAACTCCGTAGTCCTCATCCCGGTTGCCGGTGCCAATCACGCTCTTGTTTTCCGTGGCCGCCTTGGCATGCAGAATCACCGCCCGAATCTCCGAAGTCAGGTTGCCGCGATGATACGCATGGCGCAGCGCTTCGGGGTTGGTGGTCTGGAAGGCTTCCACGATGGGCTCGATGCTCTGGACTTCATGCCGCAGCCCCAGCCGGGTCGCGACCTGGCGGGCGTCCTCCACGTCCCTGGCCTCACTGGTGCGCGAGGGCAAAATGTAACCGGCCAGCTCCAGCGGCTGATCGGGGGACTGCGCGTTATGCCGATCAAAGGCCCGTTTCGCCAGGGCCGCCACGCAGGTGCTATCCACCCCGCCGGACAGCCCCAGCACCGCGCCGGTCTTGCGCAGCCGGCGGACGGCTTCCACGATAAAGCCCCCGATCTCATCCGCCACCTGTTCCGGATCCATTCGGGCCAGTTTGATTCGCTGTTGCGCGGTCTTCATCCCGGCCATCCTAATACGATTGCCCGCCGACTGAAATTACTTTTGGCGGGCATCTCCCGGAGTGAACGCTCTCCGGAATCCCGCGCCGGGAGAAGCGGGACGTTCAGGCGCCGGCCCGCGGGGGCGGTCTTTCGCCGGCGCCCGGCGGCAGCGCGGAGTTTCTTCCGCGCACTTCCGGCTTTCCAATTGGCGTCAATGCGGGTTGTATGGGGCGCATCAATTATGGGCAAAGAGTTTAGCATCACGCCGCGCCACGTTGCGCGGGTCGAAACCCGGCATCGCCGCATCGTCACGCCCCTGCCGCACCCGGATTCGGTGCCCACGCTGGAGAAGCTGCGCCAGTTCGAGCCGCAATCCATGCGCGGGCAGCCGCCGCTGGTCTGGGACCGGGCGGAAGACGTGTTCGTTTACGACGCCTACGGCAACCGCTGGCTGGACTGGAGCAGCGGCGTGCTCGTGACCAACGCGGGGCATTGCGCGCCCGAGGTGCGCCAGGCGATTCTCGCCCAGGTCAACCACGGCCTGCTGCATAACTACGTGTTTCCCAGCGAAGTCCGCGCCGCGCTCGTGGAACAGTTGATCCAGGTCGCCCCGCCGGGGCTGGAGAAAGTCTTTTTGCTGACAACCGGTTCGGAAGCGACGGAGTGCGCCCTCAAACTGGCCCGCGCCCATGGCATCCGCAAAGGCGGTCCCCGGAAGATCGGCCTCGTGGGCGCGGAACGCGGCTTCCACGGGCGAACGCTGGGCGCGCAGCAAGCCGGCGGCATTCCCGGGCAAAAGAGCTGGATCGTCAACGAAGACCCGGCGATCGTGCAGGTTCCCTTCCCGGACGGCTACTGGACCGAGGACACCCGCTTCGAGCTTTTCCTGGCAACGCTGGCCCGGAAAGGACTGGCGCCGGAGAATGTCGCCGGCGTGATCTTTGAAACCTACCAGGGCGTGGGGCCGGACTTCGCGCCGGTGGATTACATTCGCCAGCTTGCCCAATGGTGCCGGGCGCATGAGGCCCTGCTGATCTTCGATGAAGTTCAGGCCGGCTTTGGCCGCACGGGCCGGTTCTGGGCCTTCGAGCATTACGGCGTCACGCCGGACCTGATCTGCTGCGGCAAAGGCATCAGCAGTTCGCTGCCGCTCTCGGCGGTCATTGGCCGGAGTGAGATTATGGATCAATTCGGGCCGGGCTCGATGACCAGCACCCACACTGGCAACCCGGCATGCTGCGCCGCGGCGCTGGCCAGCGTGAAAAAGATCGTGGCCGAAAACCTCACCGCCAACGCCGCGCGCCTGGGCGAAATCCTCGACGCGGGCCTGCGGGCCATCCAGCAGCGGCACGCGCAGGTCATTGGCCATTACAGTTGCCGCGGCCTGGTCGGCGGATTGCAAATCACCCAGCCGGGACGCAAGGAGCCGAACCACGACCTGGCGCACGACATCATCGAGCGCTGTTTCCATAAAGGGCTGCTGTTCTTCGCGCCGGTGGGCGCCTGGGGGCAAACCGTGAAAATAGCCCCTCCCCTGACGATCCGCGAGGATGCCCTGCGCGAAGGGCTGGCGGTGCTCAGCGAAGCCGTGGACGAAGCCGTCGCCGCCCCGGCAGCCCGGGAAAAGTAAGCGCCGAACATGGCGCCCGGCCAACCGGAGCCAGCCGCCGGCAACGCGCTCCGCCGCCGCCGCATTTTCAGAGTTGCATAACGGCGGCGGAAAGGGTTAAATTCGGGCGACATTGGATCGGGGCGTAGCGTAGCCTGGCTAGCGCGCTTGTTTCGGGTACAAGAGGTCGTGAGTTCGAATCTCACCGCCCCGACCATTTTCATCCCCCTGAACCATTGCGGCAACCGTGGCCCCGGGCTTTCCTCCAACCTCAGCTCCAGGCGATTGGCTTGGGAGAGCGGACGGGATTTGGAGCCGCGGCGAAATGGCCGCCCCGGAGCCGGAGCATGCCCGCCGGTGCGGGGAGAAATACGGCATCGTTATTTCGTTGCGAAAAAGCCGCCTTCTGCCGCATTATGAAGCTGCAGCCTGCCGTTTGTTCGCGGAAGCCAGGCTGCTGCGCTCTAGCCCGGCTTTGACCTGGTTCGACTCTGGAAAAGTAAAATGGCGCTGGTGAAGTCCAAACAACGCGTCGCCGACCACGGGGAGGTTTTCACCCCCGCGTGGATGGTCGAGGCCATGCTCGACCTCGTGAAGGGCGAAACCAAGCGCATTGACTCGCGCTTTCTGGAACCGGCGTGCGGCAACGGCAACTTCCTTGTCCAGATCCTCAGGCGCAAACTCGCCGCTGTGGAACTCAAATACGGCAAATCCGATTTCGAGCGGCGGCACTACGCACTGCTCGCGCTGATGTGCGTTTATGGCATCGAGTTGTTGCCGGACAACATTGCCGATTGCCGCGCCAATCTGCTGGAAATCTTCGCCGAGTATTTGAATCTCGAACCTTCCGATGATTTCTATCGCGCCGCCGTCTGCGTGCTGTCGGTCAACCTCATCCACGGCGACGCCATGAAAATGCGCACCTGGGACAATTTGCCCATCACCTTCGCCGAGTGGGCTTATCTTTGGAAAGGACGTTACCAGCGGCGCGACTTTAGCCTGCAAAGCCTGACTTTGTCCTCGGCGTTCAGTGCTCAGGACTCGCTCTTTGCCCAACTCGGCAAGCACGAGATTTTCACGCCCACCAAAACCTACCCCCCGATGACTGTGAGTGAGCTGATCGCCAGGACGCCGCAGGCAACACTATAAATCCGCCAACTCCTGCCCGGGCGCATATTGCGATATCCCAGGGCAATGTCCGGGAAAAAGCCCCCCAATCACGCCCGGCCCCCCGCGCCCCAACGAGGTGTCATGCGATAGTCCGGAGCAACCTCCGACAAACTGGGCCACCCTCAATAAACGGGGCAATCCCCAACAAACGGGGCCACCCTCGCCCCAACGGGGCGCCATGGGATAGCCCAGGGCAACGCCCTGGGAAAGAGCCCCACAACCTCGCCAAGCCCTGAAAGGGCGTGATTTCATGCCTCAATCCCTTGCCCAAATCCTCGCGCACCTGGTCTTCTCCACGAAGAACCGGGAGGCGGTGCTGGCCGACGACATCCGGGATGAACTCCACGCGTACTGTGGGGGCATCGTGGCGAACCAACAGGGCACACTGCTCAAGGCGGGCTCCGTCGCCGACCATATTCATCTGCTGATCGCCATGCCCCGTACGTGCGCGCCGGCCGACTTGGTCCAGGAGATCAAGACCGGCACATCCAAATGGCTGAAAACGAAGGGGCTTCGCTATGCCCGCTTTCATTGGCAAAGTGGCTATGGCATTTTCTCGCTCAGTCCATCCCACCGCGCGGCGCATGCGAAATACATTGGCGAGCAAGCCGAGCATCACCGCGCGATGACGTTTCAGGAGGAATACCGGCGTTGGCTGAAAAAATACAACGTTGCGTATGACGAACGTTATGTGTGGGATTGACCCATGTTTCGCCCTTTCAGGGCTGGATTGGTTTGGGGGCGTTGTTCCCAGGGCGTTGCCCTGGGCTATCGCGTGACGCCCCGTTGGGGCGGGGGGGCCATTGGCGCACCCATTTCGTCTTGCCGCATTCGGGCGCATGCCACCACACCGGGGGCGCATAATAATCGCCGAATCACTCTCGCCCCAACGGGGCGCCCGGTGATAGCCCGGGGCAACGCCCCGGGAAAGAGCCCCGCAACGTCGCCAAGCCCTGAAAGGGCGAGATTTCAAGATGCGGTTCCTTGCTTGAATCCTCGCGCCCCTGGTTTTCAACGAGGCATAATGCGGACCCCGGGCCAACGCCCCAACAAACGGGGCCGCCCCCCCCCCCGCCCCAACGGGGCGTTATGTGTGGGATTGGTTCGTGTTTCGCCCTTTCAGGGCTGGATTGGTTGGGGGGCGCTGTTCCCAGGGCGTTGCCTAGGCTATCGCATGATGCCCCGTTGGGGCGCGGGGGCCCGTTGCCGTACCCGTTCCGCCTTGCCTCGTTGCGGCCAAACCGGGCCATTGGCGCACCCATTTCGTCTTGCCGCATTCGGGTGTGGGGCGCCATGCTGGAGGCCGCCTAATGATTGCCCAAACCAACTTTGCACTCCGCGGGTGCAACCCCGACATGCTGACCTGCATCACCAACCTCTCCAACGACGATGGGAACATCTGGTTCCAGTGCATCAAACACTCTTGAGAAGGCAACCAGTGCCTCTATTGCGGCGCGGGCAAATCCGTTTTCGACCGGGCGGCGGGACTTGAAACTCACGCCTGCGCATTCATTCCCACAGCAACATCAAGACTCGGCTCGCCGAGATTTTTGGAGGCAACATGCAATTCGACGTCATCATTGGAAACCCGCCGTATCAGCTTAATGACGGTGGAGGCGACGGCTCAAGCGCCATACCGCTCTATCATCGTTTCATCGAGCAAGCGCTCTCGCTCGAACCAAGATTTTTGTCAATGATCGTGCCATCGAAATGGTTCTCAGGAGGCAAAGGATTGGACGAGTTTCGCGCTAAGATGCTCTCGGACCAGCGCATCAGGCATTTAATTGATTATCCGAACTCAAGAGACGCATTCAGTGGGGTGGATGTTGCCGGTGGCGTTATGTATTTCCTTTGGGATCGGGACAACCCCGGCACTTGCATGGTGGAGACTCGCGCCAATGGCCAAAGTGTTATAGCGGAGAGATCCCTGAACGAATATGAGGTTTTCGTCCGGGATAATCGTGTGCGCGGCATCGTGAAGAAGGTGAAAGCACGAGGCGAGCGAGAGTTTTCAACCCTCGTCTCTGCAAGAAGGCCATTCGGAATCGCTGCGGCCCAAGCGGGAAATAAAACGGGCGAGCTATATTTATATACCAGCAGTGGCGACTGTCGGATTGATCGGAAAGATGTTATTAAGGGGACAGAACTCATCGGGAAATGGAAAGTTCTACTCTCGAAAACATCGAGCGAGCATGCAGGCCAGCCTGATAAGTCGGGCCGGAAACGCGTGCTGTCAAGAATTGAGGTCATGTCCCCAAATTCAGTTGCGACGGAGTCATATTTAATTATAGGGCCGTTCAAATCAGAACGGGAGGCGGAGCACGTTGCTGAATATCTGCGCACGCGATTTGTGCGATTCCTTGTTTCTGCCATTCTGCTTACCCAAAACATCACTCGCGGGTCATTCGTTTTTGTCCCGGCCCAAGACTTCTCAAAGTCGTGGCCCGATAAGGCACTCTACAAAAGATATCGGCTGACTCCCGACGAAATCGAGTTCATTGAGTCCACTATTCGCCCGGTGGGAGAGAGCGATGCGTAAGATCCTCGAAGAAATCCTTGCCCCGAAACCGGAAACTCGCCCGTGTATTTATGCTTACGCGATTGGCGACCCGGCGCATGCGGGATTGCCCAAGATAGGGCAGACTCCGCGCGGCGTGAAGCAGCGCGTGCCGAGCAACTCAAGACCGCCAACATCAAGAACTACACCATTTCGCCAAAAAGCTCGGGGCCAAGCGCGTGCTCGTCGTCACCTTCAAGCCCGCCGTGGAAGATGCCCAAGCTGCCCGCCCCCAACGGAGCGTTATGCAATAGCCAGGACAACGTCCCAACAAACGGGGCCGCCACCCCGCCCCAACGGGGCGTTATGTGTGGGATTGATCCATGTTTCGCCCTTTCAGGGCTGGGTTGATTGGGGGACGCTATTCCCAGGGCGTTGCCCTGGGCTATCTCCTCTTGCCTGTTGCGGCCAACTCCGGTCTCGTTGGCGCACCCGTTCCGTCTTGCGCCCCCGCCCCAACGGGGCGCCATGTGATAGCCCAGGGCAACGCCCTGGGAAAGAATCCCACACCTCGCCAAGCCCTGAAAGGGCGTGATTTCATGCCGCACAAACCGGCCCGCCGTCCCGCGCGGGTCAGGGCTCGAAGGTGATGAACTGGAAATTGTCGAGGTAAAGATTGTAGGGGCCGAGACCATCGGCCGGGACAATGACCAACTCATCGAAGACGCCTTTGCCCGTGCTGGATTCGAGCACGCCGTTGCCGCTGCCGACAAAGGCGCGCACCGGTTCGGCGGGGATGCAAAAACTCACCCATATCCATTGGCCGGCGCAGATCCGGCGGCCCCGGGGCGGGTCAGTCGTATTATCCGAAGTGCCGCCGATCCATTCCAAGGTCCCCACCGTTCCCCCATTCGACCCAATGGGGCCCGTCGAAGACGTCTCGCGCAAGCCCACAGCCAGGTAAATTTCGCGGTCGGTGCGAACGGCAAAGCCGATGCCCTGCTGGAAGCTCACGATCGGATTCGGCAGGCCCGGGGCGTCCCATGTCGCCAGCCGCAGCCAGGGGCTTTGGCCGCTGCTCCCGGCCACAAAACTCCAGCCAATATGCAAGACCTTCGCACTCGCATTGCCCGCGGGAAAAGAGTTGGTCACCCGGCAGAAATTCGGGGCGGCCGAATCCACAAATTCATGGGTGCTGCCGGAGGACGCCGGGGTGCTGAACAACACCCGGACGCCGTTGGCATAGTTCTCGAAATCCGCCAGAGAGTACACGTTGACCTGGCGCGCGCGGTAAAAGCGGTGCGGGTAAGCGTCGGAATCCGCGTCCACCAGTTGCGCGAGTTGGCTGCCCAACCGCACGCGGGATAAAGGCGCCCACTGCCGGAGGTTCGCGCTGGCTTCGACCAAGCAGGTTTGATCCGGGTTGCCATACACCGCCAGCGCGAAACCGGATGCCACATCCCGGCTGCCCGGCTCAAGGCGGATTGGAACATATTGTTGCCCGCGCGCCCGGACGAACCGAACCGCATCCGCCATCACCACCTTGCCGCGGGCGCCGGTATTGTTTGCCAGTTGCACGCTGCCGTTCGTTCCCGCCGCAAAGTATTTTCCCCCGGCAATCTGGACCCACTTCCCGCCGTCGGTCGTTTGGTTCACCAGCGAGGTCACCGATCCTCCCGCATACGAAACCACCCAGGGCGCGTTGGTCGCGCGGTTGCCGCCCGCCGGGTACCAGAGATAGACGTCGTAGGCTCCGGCCCGGCTGATGAGCGGCCGGTACGTCGCGGTCGCTGTGGCCGGGCCATCCGTCGTTGTGGCGTAGTGGTAATTCAGCCCATACCGCCCCTCCGCCGTTTGGCTCACCGTCCAACTGCCCGTGTATGAGGCTTGCGGATTGTCCAGGATCAGGTCGTCCGGGGAAGGGGCGAAATTGCCCGTGATCGTCAGGCTGTTCGTCACTTGAAAAGTAAGCGGGTTCAAGGTGCTGGCAAGGTCGCCCGACCAATGGCTGAAGCCAAAGCCCGCCTCCGGGACGCCGGCCACCGTCACGAAGCTGTTCAGCGCGTGCCCCGCCGCGTTGGGAGCCAGGCTCACGGTGCCGTTTCCCGCGGAGGAAACCCTGACCGGGAGCAGCGTGGTCAGCGTGGCGACCAGCGAGGTGACCGCCCCCGAGGCGTTTGACACCACCAGCCGGTACGTCCCCGCATTCGTGAGCTGAACATGGGCCAGGGTCAGGCTGTCGGCCGTTTCCCCGGCGAGCGCGACCCCGTTCTGCAACCATTGATAACCCAGCGGCCGGACCCCCGCCGCGCGCGCGCGCAGCACCGCATTGCTCCCCACCAGCGCGGATTGATCCTGCGGTTGGAGGACAATCACCACCCCCGTCGGCGTCAGCGAAAAATCCAGGTCCGCCACCGTTCCCGCCACGACCGCCACCGTCTGCGTTGCCGGGGCATGGCCGGGAAACGAAGCGCAGGCGGTGTACAGGCCCGGCTCCAGGTCCACAGCCCCGTAAAAGCCGGTGGCATCGTTCGTCAGCACCCGGGTCGCCGGCCCGCTGAGCGCGATGGTGGCGCCGTCCAGTTCCTGGCCCAGATCGTCATAAACAAAACCCTTCAAGTGCCCGCGCACCGGAGAATTTTTCCATAGCCGGTCCGGCGGCACATCCAACTCGCTGAACACCGGCGGCGTGAGGGGATCGTGGGCCGTCGGCTGCGTGAGCGCTTCCAGAAACGCCGCAATGGGCAGCCGCCCACTGTTGTTGCTGGCGTAGCTATAACAGGATACCCCGTCGCCGCGATTGCCCGCGGGCGTCGTTTGGCGTGTCAGGCGGATCTGGACGAGACTGTTGGAAATCGTGTTCTGGCCGATCGCCGGTCCCACCACGGCCTGCCGGTGGTAGCGATGGTCCTTGATAAAGTTGTTCCACCGCGCGTAGGCCGCCGCCGAAACGGAATGATCAAAATAGGTCATGGGCATGTTCAAATCCAGGATGCCCTCCAGCATCCACGCCAGCCAATTTTGCAGCACGCTGCTGTAGGCGCTCGTGCTCGGAAAATCCGCCGTGTTGGTTATGCCCGGCGAGCCCGTGAACACCGCGGCCGAAAGCACCACCTGGGGTTTGCAGGCGATGGCGGAAAGATACACCTTGCGCACCAGGGCGGTGACCTGGTCGCGGCGGAACGCCGTCCAGTCCGGGTCGCTGGCGGCGGGCCAGCCCGTGCGGTGGAATCGCGAATTGAACCGCGCCAGGGCGGCCTCACCGTAACCCCACAGGACCCCGGGATAACGGATATAGTCCCAGTTCAACCCGTCCACGTCGTAGCGCGAGATAATATCCATGGCCACCTTGAAAATATGCTTTTGCACCTCTGGGTGCGCGGGATCGAAGTAATGGTTCTGCCCATCGGTGCAGAACGCGCCCGTGCTGGTCCGGTTCCGCCAGTCCGGATGGAGATTCAGCGGATGGTTGGGCTGGGGCGGCGGGCTGCTCCCCAGCCAAGCCGGGTAGGCCACGATCCAGCAATGAACCTCCAGCCGGGGACCGTCGTTCGTGTTGTGCGCCTTGGCAATCAAATCCGCCAGGGGATCGAAGTCCTCCGCCACCCCAACCGCTTTGGGCTCAAAATTAGAGTTGTAGAACGCGTCCGCCCGCCGCCGGACCTCCACCACCAGCGCATTGAAATGGCCCGCCCGCGCATCGCTTACCAGTTGCGAAATTTGCGCGGCGTTATACAGCCCCGGACTCCAGCTATCCACCCAGAGCCCGCGGAATTCCCCCGCCCCTCCCGCCACCGCCAGCCAAACGGCCATGACCCCCGCCACCCGTGCGCGCAAGCCCTGCCCCCGGCCAATGCCAATACGATGAAAACAGGCACCGCTCATAGCTGGATACTAGCCGGAGAAACGGAGAATACAATCAGAAATCGCCGCGGAAACTCCCTGCCTCCGCCCGCACAGGCGGGGAAATGCGCGCCCCCCGCCGCCAAGCCGGAACCGGGGCAGGAACGGCATTGTCAGCCACCGGGGCTGATGTATAGTCAAAATACATGGCCGTCCAGAACCGCATTGTTAAAGTCCAAAAGCGCAACCGCGCCCTGGTAAAGTTCGACGACACCCGCATCCGGCGGGCGATCCTCAACGCCGCCCGATCCATCGGCGGCTTCGAACAGGATCGCGTCCCCGGCGTCAATGAAACCCTCTTTGCGGCTTACCGCAGCGAGGATGCCATCGCCGGGTTTCTGGCCGACGCGGTGGTCGTGTGCCTGAACTCCGACCCGCACCACCTGATCTCCAATTTCCCGCCCACCATCGAAATCATCCAGGACGAAGTCCTCCACGCGCTGCGCAGCTACGGCTTCCAAAACACCGCCGACGCCTACGAATGCTACCGGTGGGGCCGTCACTGGCTGCGGGAAGGCGCCATCACGCCGGACAAGTTCGCCGGCAACGGCTTCCCGCGGGCGCGGATGGAGCAGACGCTGGCGTGGAATCGGCAGCGCGGCTGCGACACCGTGGCCGGCCTCAACGAAATCGTCCGACGCGGCAAAATCAAGGCCCTGGTGGAGGAATCCCTCGCCCTTTACGAGCAATCGCTCGACGAAGCGGCCGAAAAAGTCATGCGGCGCCTGGCCAGCGGCGACCAGCTCCGCATGATGTGGGTCAGCGGCCCCAGCTCCTCCGGCAAAACCACCACCACCGTCAAACTGACCGAACGGCTCCAGAAACGGGGCCTGCGGTTCCTCATGCTCAACCTCGATGACTATTTCTGGTCGCTGGTCGAGCATCCGACCGACTGGATCAACGACCGCAACTACGAGACCCCCGAAGCGCTGGATATCCAGTTGCTCAACGGCCACCTCACCAGCCTGCTGGCCGGCGAAACCATCGAAAAACCCATCTACAGCTTCAAAGAAGGCCGCCGCGTCGCGAGCAAACACATCAGGCTTGAACCCGGCCAGATTCTCCTGCTCGATTGCCTCCACGGCCTTTACCCGCCGATCACGGAAGGCATCCCCGCCGCCGCGCAATTCCGCCTCTACATCGAAACGCAAAACGTGCTGGCCGAAGGCGACGGAAGCAATGGCCGCCGCACCCAGTTCACCGACGTGCGCCTGCTGCGGCGCATGCTGCGCGATGTCCAGCACCGCAACCACAGCCCGCTGCTGACCATCCTGCACTGGCACTACGTCCGCTCCGGCGAACTGTTCAGCATCATCCCCCTGAGCGGCCTGGCCGATCATGTCGTCAACGGCGGATTCCCCTTCGACCTCCCGGCGCTGAAACCGTTCTTTGCCGGCCCGGATGGCTACCTGCCGCGCCCCGAAGATTTCGCGTCCTACACCGGCTTCCTGGACGCCCGCATCCGCTACGAGCGCATCAAGCACCTGCTCGAATCCGTCGCGGGCTTGACCCGCGAACAGGCCGCCAGCCGCGAGATTATTCCCGGGGACGCCGTCATTCGCGAATTTATCGGCGGCAGCACCATCAAAATCCCCCACAACGAATAGCCCCCTCTGCGTATGAAAACCCTCGTGACCCTGGCCCTTGGCATCGCCCTCGGCGCGGCGGCGGTCTGGTTCTTCACCACCGGCCGCCATGATCCACGCTGGCAATCCGCCGGAAAGAAGGTTGAAGAAGCCGCCCAAAGCGCCCGCGACGCCGCGCAGGACAAACTCCGCGACTTCCGCCTGCGTCCCGAAGACCTCAAAGACGAGCTGGCGCGCACCGGCCAGATCATCCGCCGCGAAGTGCGCCAGGCCGGCCACGCAATCGCCGATGCCACCGCCGACGCCCGCATCACCGCCGCCATCAAAGCCAGGCTCGTCACCAGCCGCGACCTGCCCGCATTCAACCTTTCGGTCAACACCACCGCCGGGGTCGTCACCTTGTCAGGCGCGGTCTCTTCCCCGGAGCAAGTCGGCAAAGCCATTCTGATCGCCATGGAAACCGACGGCGTGCGCGAAGTGGTCTCCACCCTTCAGGTAAAGCCTTAGCCGGGATAATCCCGGTTCCCCCTCCCTCCTGATTTCCCGGTACGCCTGGCCTCCCGATTTTACCGGCAAAGGCACTCGAGCTTCAACGGCCAGAACGGTGAAGCCACCTGCTAAACGATTCGGAGAGACTGCGCTCCGGGATGCTCTGCCTACTCAGGCTCCTAAATAACGAGGGCGCACGACTGGACTGACCAACTGAATCGTTTCAAGTAAGCCATCCGCGAAATCAGAAGGTGCTCAAGGGCCCACCTCCCTCGAAAAACCGCTCCCCACCCGCCTCAAGTTCACAATTAACTGTTTTTCAATCATTTACTACTCGCCCTCAATCCCATCTCATCGTTTCAGCCTTTTCCGGCATCCGCATTCCCGGTGCCCGAAACTCTGGGTGGCGTTTGGATTAAACCCAATTGCTGGCATAAATCATGCTTTGAAAAACGTACGGGCAGACTGGTGGACCTGCCCCAGCGGGTCGGCGGACACAACCGCCGCCCTGCGTTTCATAGTGAGTTGGGTTGGGGCGACCCGGGAAGCCATAGCCCGGGTCGCCTTTCTATATTGCCCCCGCCGAAGTTCCCCCAAAGCCCGCAATCGGCGGACACGAGCCTCTTCCAGCCCGCCCTGCCGGCGCAATAGCCGCACGAAGGCTTGGCGTTTTCGGTTGCTCATGGTGGAAACGTGCTCCCCTTGGCAAAGTCCTTTATAGTACGCGCTCACGCCGCCATCTCCCGGTTTAGTCCCGGGGAATCCCCGGGCTTGGCTTTCGCTCATTCTCTGGGAGCATCTTCCGGGAAGCCACCAGTTGCGGGAATTCAATTGTGAATTAGAGTGGTTTTGAAATTACGATAAATCGAATGCCACGTATGATAAAGAGTTCAGCGCTAAAGGTATCCTCAATTTGCCATTGCCCCTGGCGTGACAGTGCTGGGCGAGCCTCGCCCGGCCGATTGCTCATGGCTGCCAGCCAGGCAGTTATCTGGAGGAAGAGGTTTCGCTTGGGATTAAGCCTTATTTCCGGCGCTATTTTCAGCGCGTTCCTGGCCACCGGCCAGGCACAAACCAATTATCAGCAACTCCTGTCTTTTGGCCCTACGGCTCTGTCGGGCAATCAGCCGCGGGCAAAACTCATGGAAGGAAGCGATGGGTGGCTCTATGGCACAACCTTTTCGGGGGGAATCAGCAATGCGGGCACCATTTTTAGAGTTGGCAAAGACGGAGCCGGTTTCTCGCAAATCTATGCCTTCACCAACAGCGATCGTCCCCAGGGAGGCCTGGTGGAAGCGAATGATGGGACGCTGTGCGGCACCACTTCATACGGTGGTTCCCATCACTATGGGACGGTGTTCAAATGCAATAAAGACGGCAGCGATTTCTCAATCCTGCACGTCTTTCCCGGCGGTGCTGGGGATGGAACAGTGCCTAACTGTACCTTGATTAAGGGGCATGATGGCATCCTTTATGGGACAACTTATTCCGGCGGGGTCTCCAACCTGGGAACCGTTTTTGCCCTGAATACCGATGGGAGCGGTTATGCGGTTTTGCATCACTTTACAGGCAGCAGCGGTGGTGCGGATGGCAGTTCTCCTTTTTCCGGGGTTTGTCAAGGCTTGGACGGCGCGCTTTACGGAACAACGCTCATGGGAGGCAGCAAGAATGAAGGAATCGTTTTTAAGGTCAGCACCAACGGCTCTGGCTACACCATCCTGCGTCATTTCAACGGCGGCACGCAGGATGGCCGCTGGGGTTATGGCGGTTTAGTGCAAGCAAGCAATGGGCGGTTGTTTGGCACGACTTACTATGGCGGCACCGCCAATGTCGGCACGATTTTCACCGTTAATACCAACGGCGGCAATTATGCCGTGCTGCACAGCTTCCAGTTGGACTCCGAGGGGCTTCAGCCGTTTACGAGTTTGACGATGGGAGACAACCAAGTCTTGTACGGCACGGCGCGTTATGGCGGCATTTCGGACGGGGGCATCATATTCCGCATTAATTCTGATGGGACCGGGTATACTGTTTTGCACCGATTTGTCCCTGCGACCGAAGATGGGCATCAACCACTGGCGCCGCTCTTACTGGGAAGCGATGGTGCGCTTTATGGTTCCACTTATTTGGGGGGGGTATATGCAACCAATAACGTGTATGGCACGTTATTCAGGCTGTGTTCTCCCCCCACCATCACCGCGCAGCCACAGGACCAGACCATTACGGTCGGCCAGGACGCCAGTTTCTCGGTGAGCGCGACGGGCACATCGCCATTGGGGTATCAGTGGTCGTTTAATGGCACGAACATCCCCGGCGCAACGGACAGCAGCTACACTTGCTATAGCCCACAGCCAGCCGATGTCGGCAATTACGCCGTTACCATCACCAACATGGCGGGCAGCGTCCTCAGTTCAAATGCCCTGCTGACCCTCCAAGGGGTTTTGACGATTATCGCCCCCCCAACCAACCTGGCTGTTTGTGCCGGGTCTCCAGCGGTTTTCACAGTGGAGGCGTCGGGTTTGGACGTGACCTATCAATGGCAGGGAAGCGGCGACGGCGGCATCACGTTTACCAACCTCAGCAGCACCGCAACCAACGCGAGCTACACCAATCTAATTACCACGGCAGCCGACGATGGCTATCAATATCAAGTCATAGTCAGCGGCGCTTTCAGCCCGCCGGCAACCTCCGCGCCGCCGGCCATACTGACAGTTAGCGCGCCCGCCATAGCCGATGCCGGTTTGGATCAAACGGTTTGCGCCAGTAGTCCCGCGACGACGCTGGCTGGCTCCATAGGCGGCGCGGCGACCAGTGCGACATGGAGTGGGGCCGGCACCTTTATCCCGGATGCCGCAACCCTGGACGCAGTTTATATCCCCACCCCCGCAGAGGTTGCGGCGGGCGTTGCTACGGTGATGCTGACGACTGATGATCCGGCCGGGCCCTGTGGTGCGGCCAGTGATACGATGACAATCACGATTATGCCAGCCGCCACAGTTAATGCGGGGCCGGATCAGATCGTCTCGGCGGACAATCCCGCGACGACGCTGGCCGGCTCCATAGGCGGCGCGGCGACCAGTGCGATGTGGAGCGGGGCCGGCAGCTTTGCTCCGGATGCCACAACCCTGGACGCGGTTTATACGCCAACGGCGGCAGAAATTGCGGCCGGCACCGCCACAGTGACCCTGACGACGGATGATCCCGCCGGGCCGTGCGAGGCGGTGAGCGATTCGATGACGATCACCATTACGTCCACAGCGCCAACCCCGGCAACCATTATCAGCCTCAGCGGCACCTCCCTCAACTATACAGGCGGTTCCGGAACACAGTTTGTCCTCTTGCAGTCCGCCGATCCGACAGCGCCGCTTGCCAACTGGACAAGAGAAGCGACCAACACCGTTACCCCGGGAGTTTTCACGGTTCCGCCGGTGGGCGCGGCGGCGTCCGCATTCTATATTATCCAAAGCGAATAATAACCGTTCGCTTTCTAAACGAAGCCTCTCGGTTTCCGGGCCGGGGCAATAAACCCGGCCTTTTTCGTAGTCTGGGCCGAAGCGCCTTAATAAATCGCGAAGCGACCTGCGTCACCCAAATCTGGAGTCTGGTTAGCTGAGTTGGCGACACGCTTCAGCGCCTGGGCTGCCGAACTGGCGCAATTGCGTTATGCCACCCGGGAGCGCTGGTCTGGACCGGCAAACGGCGGTGCCGCGCGCGGGCTGCGCGTTTTGACGATCATCGCCAAGCCTGCGCCGAGCAGGAGCATGATGGCCGAGATAAGGTAGGCGTAGTGGCAGGTGCCGTACGCATCGCGAATCCGGCCGGCAAGCATGGGACCGATCACCCCAGCCGCGCCGAACGCGGTGAAAACCAGCCCATAGTTAACTCCCAGGTTATCCATGCCGTAGAAATCTGCCGTGGCGGCGGGGAACAAAGTGAAGAGGGTGCCGTAGCAAAGGCCGGTAAAAGCCGAGCCGAAGATCAGTAGGCCGGGCGTGGTATAGTGGCTAAAGGCGAACAAATTTGCCGCCTGCAGCACGAAGGCGAGAATCAGCGTATTGGTTCGGCCCATGCGGTCGGAGAGAAATCCGCTGACCACCCGCCCAATCGTGTTGAAGATCGCCAGCGTAGCCACGGGCGCAAAGCCCCACTTATCCATGTGGGCCTGGTCTTTGGCAATCAGGGCCACCTGTGAAATGATCATGAGTCCCGCCGACGCCGCCATGACGAACATCAGCCAGAGCAGATAAAATTGCCGGGTTCGCAGCATTTCATGCCAATCGAGGTTGGGGCGCGCCGCCGGGGCTATGGCCGCCCCTGCGCCCGCGTCGCCACCGGGTGCCGCCACATAATCGGCGGGCGGATTGGCAAGCATTTGGGACAGGAGCGTCACCAGCACCATCGTTCCCAGGCCGAGAATCAGGAAGGTGTTTGGGATGGTGGTGACGCTTAACAAATACTCCGTCAGGGGCGCGATATAAACCGCCGCCAATCCCACCCCGCTCACGACGATGCCGGTGATTCGCCCTTTTCGGCCCGGAGGAAACCACTTAATGGCCGGCGGGGTTGTGGCTGAGTAGCCCAACCCGATACCAACGCCGCCGAGCAGCCCAAAGGTGACAAGCATTAGTCCTGGAGTCGTGGCGAAGCGCGAACCGATCAGCCCCATCCCGAGCAAAATGCCGCCGAGCGAAGCCACGCAGCGCGGGCCGATCTTGTCCTGCCAGCGGCCCGCGACAACCATCATCAGCGAAAAGGAAGCGGCGGAAATGGTAAAGGGCAGCGAGGCCTGGGCCGCAGTCCAATGCCATTGCAGGACCAGCGCCTTGCCCATGACGCTCCAGGCATACAGCACGCCCAGGATCAAGTTGATGCCCAATGCCGCACCCACCACCACCCATCCGCGCAGCGGTGTTATGGGTCGAGTGGTCATGGGAGCTTTCGGGCCTCGCGGGCGGGCATGATTAGAGGCGACCCACAGCCAGGCGCAGGTAGCGGCGCGGCATCCCCCCGATTGGCTGTGGGTCGGTTAGCATCACGCGCACGCGCCCAGGCCCTGCGTTTGTCTCGGAAACAGCCGCAGAACCAACCCACCCATCGGCATGGGTCCAGCTAACGAGATTAGACCAGGACGGCGTCGGCAATTCAGCGGCGGTCTGCAAGTAAAAGGCCAAGTCGGTCGCATTGGTATTGCGGAGGAAGGAGCAGGTCAGCCAGGCGGTGCCGTTGGTGTGGAGCACTCGGGGTGACAATTGCCAACCGGATTCGGGGAGGGTCGGGTTCAAACCGAAAGCATATTCCAGAAAGTTGGGTAAATCGTCATGATCGGCGTCATTCGCATCAGCCGCCACGCCAGAATTATTGGTGGTTCCAAACCACCAGGCGCGCCACTGCTCGATCGTGGCAGGCTCGAGGGCGTTGATTTCCACGAAGGCGAGGCGGTTGCTGACCGCCCCGGGGCCGTTGCTTAAAGTGAGCCTTCCATCCGTCACGATAACGGTGCCATGCGCCTCGACCCACCGGTTGGCGGCGGAGGGCGCGCCGCTAAGCAGTAGAAGGTTCTCCGCCAAGATCCGATAAACGCCGGTGGCATAGGCGGGATCGCCGGCGGCGACAAGGACCGAGTAGGGGCCGTTAGGCACCGCAATTTCCCACGTGTGGCTCCCGCCAGCCTGCATTTGGCAATGGGTATCATAACGCAGGTCCCGGGAACGGCCTGCCTTGCGCTCGATGAGATTCCCGCCGGTCAGCGCGGTTTCCCAGCCATAACTATATCCGCCCGCGCGCAAGCCAAACGCCGCTCCCGTGTCGGCGCGATGACCCTCCGGTACGATAGCCGCGGGCGGCTGAAAATTGATTTTGGCGGCAAACCGGGCGCTGACCGGCTGCAAGGCGACGTCGAGCCGGGTGGCGGCGCCGGCGCTGACCATGACATTCGTTACCCGTTGCGGCGCATACCCCGGCGCGTAAAACCATAGCGTATAATTGCCCGGCAGCAGGATGCGGTGATAATCGCCCACACTGGCATCAGAAAACACGAGGTGATGAACCCCTTCCGTGCGCACCGCGCCCCGGATGGGCTGGCCGGTCTGCGCATCGCGAATGATGCCCCGCACGCCGCGCAGCGCCCACTCCATGTAAGCCAGCATGGATTCCTGGTTCTGCGACCAGTAGGTCGGCAGCGTGCTGGCGGGCGGGTTCGGCCATTGGTAGTCCGAGAGTTCGATGGTCACCTCGAGCGAGGAGGCATAGCGATAGCTCCAGTCCTGCAGGCCGCCGTCAATGGCATACCAGTCCGCGCCATTGACGATGCCGTTGGTGAAGGGAGGAATATTATGGGCCCACATCGGCGGGTTATTGGACGCATAGCTGCGCGCCATGGCCTGGAACAACGCCACGTCCGGGGGAGGGCTGAATACGCTGCCCAGGTTGTCGTTGTCGTAAGGGTAGTTCACAACCACGGTGCCGGTATGCAAGTTGGCGCCGAGCGAAAAATTGTGATTGGTGGTCCAGGCCATGAGGGCGCGCACCTCCGGCTGGAGGCCATTGGTGTTTATGGACGGGCCGTAAAGCCCGTTGCCGAGATTTGTGCCCGACCCCTCCGGAAACGAACGGTTCAAGTCGTAGTTGTTCGCATTGTAGCGCCGCGGATTTTTGCTCTCCCGGCCATCTGGATTAACCAGCGGCACGATCCAGATTTCGACGTTGCGGACGAGATTGACGATGCGCGTATCATTGCTGCCGTAGCCTTTAAGGAGCAGATCTATGAGGTAAAGGCACAGTTCGGTGCCGACCGCTTCGTTGCCGTGCATGGCGGCAAGGTAGCGGAACCGGGGTTTATCCTGGGGCAAGTCCGGATCAGTGGTGATTTTCAGCGCCCAAAGATCGCGGTTCTGCACCGACTTGCCCAGGCTCAGCTTGCGGCAGAGCGCGGGGTAAGCCGCCGCGTAGCCGTCCAGCATGGCCGTCATGTTCGTGTAGCCATGGTAATCCCCGAGCGCCTTTGCCGCCGAACTCGCGGGAGGAACGAGAACCTTCAACGCCCATCCCGCAGCTTGCAGGTTCGCCAACTCCTCGTCGTCCGCATACACAACCGCACGGTCGGGCCGGACGCTGGCCACGTCGTAGCCGGCTTGCACCAACGGGTCCAGGGCGGCCCGGCTGGGGAGGGCCACCTCCACCACCGTAATCGGCTCCCGGCGCGGGCCGGCCCCCTTGCCGCCTCCGCCCGGCGCTGGCGCTGCCAAGGCACCGGCCAGCGCCAGCCAAAGGAGCAGGGGAACGATGAACGACGCTGAAACGCCACCGGCCGCCGCCCGGGGGAAACCTGGGCTTCCCCTCAATCGGCCGTGGCTTCGAGCCAGTCTGCGTTCGTCTCGGCGTGCTGGGCTATTTCGGTCCAAATGGCCTCCAACGAGGTTTGCGGTTTCCAGCCCCAAACTTGGGCGGCCCGGCCGGAATCCAGGACCAGCCAGGGGACATCAAACGGGCGGTTCCGGGGTTCGGCTGCAACCGGGTGCTCCCCAAACCGCTGCGCGCACCACGCGCTCAACTGCCGCAGCGAAGCGCTTTGCCCCAGGCCGCCGCTCACATTCAGCACCCGCGACTCGGCAGCGTGCGGCCCGGCAATCTGCTGCGTGATCAGCGGCAGCAAATCGCGCGCGTGAAGGCAATCGCGCACCTGGCGCCCGGCGCCATCAAACCCGATATACTTCAGCGGCCGCCGCCGGCAATAGCTGTGAATCCAATAAGAAAAGATGCCCTGGTCAATCCTGCCAAACTGGCCCGCGCCGGCCAGAACCCCGCACCGGAGGATGAACACCGGCAAATTGAAGCTCTCGGCATACTCGCAGGCCAGGAGTTCCGAGGCGCGTTTGGAACTGCCGTAGAGCGACAACGGCGGTTCGGCGGAGAACTCCTCCGTGACGCCCCGGGCCCCGAACCCCGAAATCGGCGTGTCGGCGCGCGGCACAAACCGGTCGCCCTGCGCGTCCACCGGAATGGCCGCGAGCGCGCGAATCGAATAGACCCGGCTGGTGCTGAGCAGGGTAAAGCCACAACGCCACTGCTTTTGCAGCTCCAGCACGTTGATCGTGCCCACAAGATTATGCTCGAGCAACTGGCGGCTGCTGGTCCGGCCGTCCACGCCGGCCAGCACGCTCGGATTGGCGGCCGCCTCGATAATCCAGTCGCAGCGGGGCAGGGTTTCGAGGTCGCTGGGGACGCGGACATCGCCATGAAACAGCCGGACGCCCAACCCGCGCAACGCCCGGCGGTTGGTCTCGCTGCCGGCACGCGCGAAGTTGTCCAGGCCGAGTATCTCCCAATCCGGCCACCCTTCCCGCAGCCCGCGGGCGAGCGTGCTGCCCACAAAACCGCAAATGCCGGTGAGGAGAACGCGCATTTCTAGGGAGCGGGGATTCGCTGCTGCCAGGCGGCGACGATCTCCTCGAAGATTCGCGGCAGGCTGCGGGTCAGTTGCCAGCGGGGATAGTGCGCCCGCATCTTGCGCAGATCGCTGTAGTAGCAGATATGGTCGCCGCTGCGGGCCTGCTCCACGTAGGTGTGGACTTGCTTCCGGCCGGTGCAGGCCTCCGCCATTGCAAAGGCTTCCCGGATCGAGCAGGAGTTGTCCTTGCCGCCGCCGAGGTTATAGACCTCGCCCGCCCGGGGCGCCTGGTAAAACTCGAACATGAACCCCGCCACATCCACCGAATGGATATTATCGCGCACCTGCTTGCCCTGGTAGCCGTAAATCCGGTATTCGCGGCCCTCGAGATTGCATTTCACCAGGTAGCTCAGAAACCCGTGCAATTCCACCCCGGCATGGTTGGGGCCGGTCAGGCACCCGCCGCGCAGGCAGCAGGTGGGCAGCCCGAAGTAGCGCCCATACTCCTGCACCATCACGTCGGCGGCGACCTTGGACGCGCCAAACAGCGAGTGCTTGGACTGGTCAATGGGAAAGCTCTCCGGAATCCCCTGCGCAAACTGCGGGTCGGCATAGTCCCAGCGCGTCTCTTGTTCCTGGAGCGCAATGGTATTGGGCCGGTCGCCATACACCTTGTTGGTGGACATGTGAATAAAGGGCGACTCCGGGCAATGCCGCCGCGCCGCTTCGAGCAGATTCAGGGTGCCGGTGGCGTTAACGTCAAAATCATCGAACGGAATCCGGGCGGCCAAATCATGCGACGGCTGGGCCGCGGTGTGGATGATGACGGCGGGCTGAAGCGTCTGGACCAGCTCCAGCACGGCGGCGCGATCCCGAATATCCACCTCGTGATGGGTGAACCCGGCCAGGGTCCGTTGCAGCCGCTCCTGGTTCCAGCGCGTGTTGCCTTGCGGGCCGAAGAACGCCTCCCGTTGGTTGTTATCCACGCCGTGAACCCCAAAGCCCCGTTCATGGAAAAAGGCGGCGACTTCCGAACCGATCAAGCCGGACGAACCTGTGACCAGACACGCTTTGCTCATGCGGCTCCATCAAGACAGCCTGCCCGCCCCAGGTCAAGCCCCTTTGACCCGAATCCCCAAGGCCCCTTCCGCCCGGGCCGGCCGCAAACAGAAAGCTCCGGCGGCGGAATGAGCTTGTCCCGCAGGGCTTTCGGATTACACTTCCGGCCAGCGTTTCGCATGGCGAAAATGATGATTATCCCAGGCTGCGGCCCCTCCCGCCGAGCCGCCCGAGCCGGCGGGCGCGCGCGTCCGGACGGGCAGCCGGCCAGCCGGTTTTTCCGCCCGGCATGAGCGCTCCCGCCCCACGCCCGCCGCGCCCGCTGTCGCTGCTCTCGGTGGTCATTCCCGCGCGCGATGAAGAGGGCTGCCTCGGCTCGACCGTGGAACACCTCCACCTGGAGCTGCGCCTGCGCAACATTCCGCATGAAATCGTGGTGGTGGACGACGGCAGCACCGATGGGACCTGGAAGCTGCTGTGCGACCTGCAGGCGCGGCTGCCGGAGCTGAAACCGCTCCGGAATGAAGGCTTGCACGGTTTTGGGCGGGCCGTGATCCGCGGGCTTGATCACCTCCAGGGCGATGCCGTGGTAATCATGATGGCGGATGAATCGGACGATTGCCGCGACGTGGTGCGTTACTGGCAGGAGTTGAACCAGGGTTGGGATTGCGTGTTTGGCAGCCGTTTTATGAAGGGCGGGGGCGTGGTGGACTACCCCAAAATCAAGCTGCTCATCAACCGGATGGCCAACCTGTTCCTGAAGATGCTCTTTGGCATCCGCCTCAACGATACCACCAACGCCTTCAAAGCCTACCGGCGCGAAGTCATAGACGGATGCCGCCCGCTCATCTCCCCGCATTTCAACCTGACCGTGGAGTTGCCGCTCAAGGCGATCGTCCGGGGGTATTCCTGGACGGTCATCCCCATCACCTGGCGCAACCGCCGCACCGGGGTGGCCAAGCTGAAGCTGCGGGAGATGGGCAGCCGCTACCTGTTCATCTGCCTCTATGTCTGGCTCGAAAAGTATTTCAGCCGCGGCGATTACCGGAAACCGCGCTGAACCCGCGGCGCCGCGACCGCCGCGGAAATGCCGGCGGCCGCGGGAGCCGGGCTCTCCCGCCGGATGTCCGCGCCGCCCTTCAAACGGCCGCCTGGGACGGCGGTCCGCCGCCCGCCGCCCGCCGGGAAGAATCCGCGCCCGGACGAAAACGCCCGCCCCCCACGATCCCCAGCAGGCCCAAGCCCAGGCCGGCAAAGAACAACCCGCCGCCCAGGGAGGCCAGCCGCGCCGCCGCCCATGATAACCCGCCCACTTCCCGCGGCGCCTGAAAGGCGAACCACCCGTTTGCGCTCGCATCGCGCGCCACCACCTTGAACGCCCCGCGGGGGGCCCGCACCTGGCAGGTTCGCCAGGTGTTCCCCGGCGCCGCCGCGCCCGCCTGTACTGGGCGCTGTGCGGATGAACGGTAACTGCTGCTATTTTTCTAGCCGCAGTCAGTGCCTCTGTGCGGGCGGGGAACTGGTGCGACGGAACACTTGCACCTGGTAGCGCTCGGTTTGGGGCTGGCTTAGGTAGTGAAGAATACGATTCCCCACCACCGGCAGGTCGCCGAGAGCCCCAGCTAGCTGCATATCTCCGAAGGGTTCTGTAGCGGCAGACCAACTACCTCCAAAGAACTGCGTCAATATGTCTCGCTCCTTGGGCCTGATAACAAGGACAGAAACAGCATCCTTTTGTTCGCGCGTCAGCTCTCGAACTTCAGCGATGTGAGGCACAGAGGAGATCGGTGAGAAAGACCTGTCATACACAGTGCTGGTAATTCGTTTCACCTCGAAAAAATAGGCGTAGTCGCTACAGACCACATCGTCGGGGCGAATCACCGAGTCGAGGATACGTTGGACGTCGTTCCGCGGCATAAGTTTCGCCGTCGCAGCCCGCACCGCAAATCTCAATGGCAGCCCTACCGCCATCGCGCCAACCACGGTTGTCACCACAATCACCCGCAACACTGGACGCGGCATCGAGCCTTCCGGGAACAGCTCAGACCAGAGCGCGAACAATACCAGCGCTGTCGGTACAAAACGCATGTACGAGTAGTAGAAAGCGAAATGACCTACCAGGTTAAAGATCAGCGGCACCACCAAGGCTAGCGTAATGCAATAGACGGCCAGTCGGCGCATACGCGATGTTAATCGCTTCCACGTCGCAACCAGCAACACAACAAGGCCAACGCTGACCACAAGCATGCTGAAGTCCGCCATGTAGTTACTGATCGTCTGCCCCACGACAATCCGCACCATGTCATATAGCGTGTGGCGGACCTGATGCGCGTACTGCTTGCCGAGGAAGCCGAGGGTCGATGCAAGAAACGGGGACAGCACTCCTTTCCAGGCAAAGAAGAGGATGAGCCCACCGACGGCCGCCACCATGCTGAGCCCGGAGACGACCAACTCGCGGAGCGTGACCTGACGCAAAATCAACCATCCCAGGAAAAGGGCCAGTCCGGCAAAGAGGCCAACCTGCAAACCGATGCAGACTGCCAGGCCCGACAATCCCGCCAGGCAAAGCGCGCGCAGAAGCTGCCGCTTGAACTGTAGCGACAGCAGCAACCCCGAAAGGCAGACCAGCCCCAAAATATCCGGCCGAGAGCAGCGATAGGAGTAGCACATGCCGTAGGCCAAATGCAGCAGCACCACGAAAAGCAGGCGGTGGAGCGGACGCCGCACCAGGTCAAAGCGCCAGCAAGCCACCCACAACAGAAGCGCTGCCACGGCTATCAGCGCATAGTTGAAGGAGCGGATAGCCACCAGGTTGGTGCCGGTGAGATACAGCCAAGGGGCTATCGCCATCGAATAAATCGGGCAATTGACGGTGGGGAATGTGTGAATCGGCTGGTACGGCCAGACCATGGTGGTGAATGATCCGGATTGCACCAGGTTGATCGCCGGCTCTGAGAACCAGATTTCGTCGCACCACACCTGCGGGTAATCGCCGCAGGTAGCGAGGTTCAGGCCAAACCAAGCCAGGAGGATCAAGCTTACCACTAGCCACTCCCATCGCGGTGGCTGCATGGACCGCGGCGACTTCGCGGCCTCAGCGGGACTTGCTGCTACTTGCGCCTGCGTATCCATCTTCTATTCTGTAACGCCCGAAAACCGGCCCTAAAACGATTGATTGAATCCGTTCCCTCTCCGCTGATAGGAAAGCGCTTTTTCGCGCCTGCCGGCAATGGGCGCTGTGCGAGTGAACTTGCAAATGCCGGTGAGGAGAACGCGCATTTTTAGGAAGCGGGGATTCGCTGCTGCCAGGCGGCGACGATCTCCTCGAAGATTCGCGGCAGGCTGCGGGTCAGTTGCCAGCGGGGATAGTGCGCCCGCATCTTGCGCAGATCGCTGTAGTAGCAGATATGGTCGCCGCTGCGGGCCTGCTCCACGTAGGTGTGGACTTGCTTCCGGCCGGTGCAGGCCTCCGCCATTGCAAAGGCTTCCCGGATCGAGCAGGAGTTGTCCTTGCCGCCGCCGAGGTTATAGACCTCGCCCGCCCGGGGCGCCTGGTAAAACTCGAACATGAACCCCGCCACATCCACCGAATGGATATTATCGCGCACCTGCTTGCCCTGGTAGCCGTAAATCCGGTATTCGCGGCCCTCGAGATTGCATTTCACCAGGTAGCTCAGAAACCCGTGCAATTCCACCCCGGCATGGTTGGGGCCGGTCAGGCACCCGCCGCGCAGGCAGCAGGTGGGCAGCCCGAAGTAGCGCCCATACTCCTGCACCATCACGTCGGCGGCGACCTTGGACGCGCCAAACAGCGAGTGCTTGGACTGGTCAATGGGAAAGCTCTCCGGAATCCCCTGCGCAAACTGCGGGTCGGCATAGTCCCAGCGCGTCTCTTGTTCCTGGAGCGCAATGGTATTGGGCCGGTCGCCATACACCTTGTTGGTGGACATGTGAATAAAGGGCGACTCCGGGCAATGCCGCCGCGCCGCTTCGAGCAGATTCAGGGTGCCGGTGGCGTTAACGTCAAAATCATCGAACGGAATCCGGGCGGCCAAATCATGCGACGGCTGGGCCGCGGTGTGGATGATGACGGCGGGCTGAAGCGTCTGGACCAGCTCCAGCACGGCGGCGCGATCCCGAATATCCACCTCGTGATGGGTGAACCCGGCCAGGGTCCGTTGCAGCCGCTCCTGGTTCCAGCGCGTGTTGCCTTGCGGGCCGAAGAACGCCTCCCGTTGGTTGTTATCCACGCCGTGAACCCCAAAGCCCCGTTCATGGAAAAAGGCGGCGACTTCCGAACCGATCAAGCCGGACGAACCTGTGACCAGACACGCTTTGCTCATGCGGCTCCATCAAGACAGCCTGCCCGCCCCAGGTCAAGCCCCTTTGACCCGAATCCCCAAGGCACCTTCCGCCCTGACCGGCCGCAAACAGAAAGCTTTGGCGGCGGAATGAGCTTGTCCCGCATGGCTCCCGGATTACACTTCCGGCCAGCGTTTCGCATGGCGAAAATGATGATCATCCCAGGCTGCGGCCCCTCCTGCCGAACCGCCCGAGCCGGCGGGCGCGCGCGTCCAGACGGACAGCCGGCCAGCCGGTGTTCCCGCCCGGCATGAGCACTCCCGCTCCACGCCCGCCGCGCCCGCTGTCGTTGCTCTCGGTAGTCATTCCCGCGCGCGATGAAGAGGGCTGCCTTGGCTCGACCGTGGAACACCTCCACTTGGAGCTGCGCCTGCGCAACATTCCGCATGAAATCGTGGTGGTGGACGACGGCAGCACCGATGGGACCTGGAAGCTGCTGTGCGACCTGCAGGCGCGGCTGCCGGAGCTGAAACCGCTCCGGAATGAAGGCTTGCACGGTTTTGGGCGGGCCGTGATCCGCGGGCTTGATCACCTCCAGGGCGATGCCGTGGTAATCATGATGGCGGATGAATCGGACGATTGCCGCGACGTGGTGCGTTACTGGCAGGAGTTGAACCAGGGTTGGGATTGCGTGTTTGGCAGCCGTTTTATGAAGGGCGGGGGCGTGGTGGACTACCCCAAAATCAAGCTGCTCATCAACCGGATGGCCAACCTGTTCCTGAAGATGCTCTTTGGCATCCGCCTCAACGATACCACCAACGCCTTCAAAGCCTACCGGCGCGAAGTCATAGACGGATGCCGCCCGCTCATCTCCCCGCATTTCAACCTGACCGTGGAGTTGCCGCTCAAGGCGATCGTCCGGGGGTATTCCTGGACGGTCATCCCCATCACCTGGCGCAACCGCCGCACCGGGGTGGCCAAGCTGAAGCTGCGGGAGATGGGCAGCCGCTACCTGTTCATCTGCCTCTATGTCTGGCTCGAAAAGTATTTCAGCCGCGGCGATTACCGGAAACCGCGCTGAACCCGCGGCGCCGCGACCGCCGCGGAAATGCCGGCGGCCGCGGGAGCCGGGCTCTCCCGCCGGATGTCCGCGCCGCCCTTCAAACGGCCGCCTGGGACGGCGGTCCGCCGCCCGCCGCCCGCCGGGAAGAATCCGCGCCCGGACGAAAACGCCCGCCCCCCACGATCCCCAGCAGGCCCAAGCCCAGGCCGGCAAAGAACAACCCGCCGCCCAGGGAGGCCAGCCGCGCCGCCGCCCATGATAACCCGCCCACTTCCCGCGGCGCCTGAAAGGCGAACCACCCGTTTGCGCTCGCATCGCGCGCCACCACCTTGAACGCCCCGCGGGGGGCCCGCACCTGGCAGGTTCGCCAGTTGTTCCCCGGCGCCGGGCGCGGCTGCACGGCTCGGGTCTGGCCGGAGCTCAGCTCAACGACGGCCAGGGACAAGCCCGGCTTCCCCAGGTCGCCGGCCACCCTGAATTCGAGGAAAGGCCGCTTGCTGGCGGGAATCGGCGCGCTCTCGAAACTCCCCGTCGCCGCCGCGCCCGCCTCCGTGTCGGAGCCCCAGGAGACCTCTCCCGGGATGCGCGGCCTGGCGCGCGCCGCGCCATTGGTCGCAAAGCCGTGATTATGCAGGGGAACGAGCGTTAACGGGTCGCGCACGCACGCCGGCAGAAAGCCGCGGACGCCCGGGTAATCGAGGTAGGCAGCCAGCTTTTCGCCCGCATGCGCCGGGCGGGGCGCGTAGGGATCTCCCTCGTAGAGTGCAAGCTGCGGGTTCGGTTTGTGGTCCAAAATCCGAAGGTCCCGCGTGGCCAGGAAAGCGCGCGTATTCAGAAGCTGGCAGCGGAAGTAGAATTGCCGCTCCGGGATATCAACCTGCCAGGCGCGCTTCGTCAACAGGACCAACCCCGCCGCGCAGCCAATGCCCCAAAGACCGAAGATCACTTGCCCGGCCCGACGCGCCCGCGCCGCCGCCAGGTAACGGCTCAACAGGATGGCGATGCTAAAACAACCCGCCACCAAAATAAAACAGCTCGAATCCATATACCGCCAGCCCGGCGGCTTCCCTTCCGCGCCCCGGGCATACGCCGTGGCCAGGCCCTGCAGCACCGTCCAAAGCCCGAGCGCCAGAGTCATTTCCTCCGCCGGGTGCCGCGCCCGCCGCGCCCCCAGGTAAAACCCGCCAAGCGCCACGAGCGGCAGCAGGTTCAGGACGGCAAAGGGAGGAACCACTATCCACGGCCACGCCAGGTTGGCGCCGAGCGCGGCCACGAAGTCGCCGATGGAATGGGCCTGCAACGCCTGGTGATGCCGCACGTCCGTCTTCAACGCCAGCCCGGCCAGCGACACGCCCGCGCAAAACAGCAAGGTCACCGCCTCCCGCTTCCAGCCCTCCCGCTGCCGCCCGAGGCGCAACAGCACCAGCGCGAACACCGCCGCCGCCGCCAGAAACCCGGAGGCGACCGTGAACAGGGCCATCAGGGCCGTGGCCGCGCCGCACCACCAGGGCGCCGAGCCGGGCGGATGCAGCCCCAGCAGCCACAACGTGAGCAGCGAGAACAGCACCAGAAAGTAGAACTGCGATTGAAACCCGGCCAGCGAGTTCTCCCACCCAAAAGGCAGCGCCAGCACCAGCGCCAGCGGCAGCCACACCCACACCCAGTATTTCCGCTCCAGCCAGCGGAACATCAGCCCCCCCAACCCGGCCAGCGTGGCGCTGTGGATCAGGGCGTTGCCGACCATTTGCAGCCGCCCGTCCCACTGCCCGTTCAACAGCAGCAGCGCCAGCCCATAAAGCCGGGTGAACAGTATCCGATGCTCGTTATGCGCGGAAAACAAGTCCGTCAGGGACAATTTCCCGGCCAGGAACGGCACATACACCACGCGCGCCTCCTCCCATTGATCCCAAAACGGCAGCGCCGTCCCAAACCGGTCAATGAGCCACAGCCGCGCCCCCAGGCCAGCCAGGAAGAGGCTGGCCGCCCAAAACCACCCGCTCCGAAAGACTCCCCCCCCGGGCCCGGCTGCTTGCGGCTTGTTCATCGGGGCGGATTTCTATTTTCTTTCACCCGGAAATGAAGAACACTTCGGCGCTATGAATCAATCGAAAAGCGGGGCCGGCGTTCCGCCTTCGGCCGCACGGCAGTTCTTGTGGATCGCGCTCTGCCTGGCCGCGTTGCTGGCCGTGCTCTTCCGGGATGGCCTGCGCCCGGGCCACACGGTCTTTTCCAACGACGGCCCGCTCGGCGCCATCAGCTCGCAGAGCGCCCGGTTGCCCGCGGGCTTCTTCGGCTACTGGGGCGACCTCAACTGGCTCGGCGGCACGGGGCCCAGCGCTTCGCCGGACATCTCGCAAGGGCTGGCGCTGCTGACCGGGCCGCTGCTCTTTTCGAAAATCTACGCGCCGTTCACGCTGCTGTTTCTCGGCCTGAGCGCCTGGCTGTGCTTCCGCGAGTGGAAGTTCTCCCCCCGGGCCTGTTTCCTGGGCAGCCTCGCCGTGGCGCTGAACTCGGACTTCTTTTCCACCGCCTGCTGGGGCGTGGCCGCGCAACCCCTGAGCTTCGGGCTGGACTTCCTGGCCCTGGCGGCGCTGGCCGACCTCTCCTCGCCCCGGCGCTGGCTCCGCGCCGCCCTGGCCGGCCTGGCCGTCGGCCTGGGCGTGATGGAAGCCTTTGACATCGGGGCCATTTTCAGCTTGGTCATTGCGGGCTTTGTGCTCTGGCAGGCGTGGGCCGGCGAAGGCACGCGGGCGCAGCGCGCGGCCCGGGGCGTGGGGCGGCTGGCGGTGGTGGCCGCGTTCGCGGCTTTCGTCGCCGCATCGGCGGTCAGCACCCTGGTCGGCACCCAGATCAAGGGCGTGGCCGGCATGGGCCAGGACCAGGCCAGCAAAGCCCAGCGCTGGGATGCCGCCACCCAATGGAGCATGCCCAAACGCGAAACGCTCAGCCTGTTTGTGCCCGGCTTGTTTGGCTACCGCATGGATACCCCCATGAACCTGCCGGAGGGCCTGCAAAACTATTACCTGGGAGGCTGCTATTGGGGCGCCGGCGGACGCCACCCGGAGTGGGACCGTTACTTCGCCGCCGGCAAACCGGGGCCCCCGCCCTCCGGCTTCATTCGCTATGGCGGCGGCGGCGTGTATGCGGGAACGCTGGTGGTGCTGGTTGCGCTGTGGACAATGCTGCAGGCGCTGCGCCGCGAGCAATCGGTGTTCTCGCTGCGGGAGCGAAAGTACATCTGGTTCTGGAGCGGTGTGACGGTCATCGCCTTCCTGGTTGGCCTGGGCCGTTTCGCGCCTTTCTACCAATTCTTTTACGCCCTGCCGTTCGCCTCCACCATCCGCAACCCCGCCAAGTTTTTCCACGTCGTGGACTGGGCCCTGGTCATCCTGTTTGCCTGCGGCCTGCATGGCCTCAGCCGGTCGTTCCTGGATGCCCCCGGCGCGGCCTTGCGCGAGCTGCCCGCGCAATTGCGCGCCTGGTGGGCCCGGGCCGGCCGCTTCGAGAAAAACTGGGCCCGGGGCTCCGCCCTCGCCCTGGCCGCCGCCGGGCTCGCCTGGCTGATCTACGCCCAATCGCGCCCGTCCCTGGAAACCTATTTGCAGGAAGTCCAGTTTGACGCGGGCATGGCCCGCGAGATCGCCGGCTTCAGCATCCGCCAGGCCGGCGTGTTCCTGGTCCAGCTCGCGCTCGCTTTGGGCCTGATGCTCGCGGTCGTCAGCGGCTACTTCAGCGGACGGCGGGCGCGGCTGGGCGGAATCCTGCTGGGCATCCTGCTGGTCGCCGACCTGGGCTGGGCCAACATGCCCTGGGTCATCTCCTGGAACTGGCAACAAAAATACGCCACCAACCCGGTGATTGATCTCTTGCGCGACAAACCCTACGAGCACCGGGTCGCGGTGCTGCCGTTTGTCGCGCCCCGGGAATATGCCCTTTTCCACCAGCTTTACGAAATCGAGTGGAAACAGCAGCTCTTCCCCTACTACAACATCCAGTCGCTGGACATCGTCATGATGCCGCGCGCGCCGGTCGAGTTCCTCGCCTATGAATCCGCCCTGGGCTCCGACGGCACCCCCGGCACGCGGCATCGGGTGGCGCGCCGCTGGCAGCTTACCAACACCCGCTACCTGCTCGGCGCGGCGAACTATCTCAGCGCGCTCAACCGGGAACTGGACCCGGCCCAGAACCGCTTCCGCATCGCCACCCGGTTCGATATTGAAACGAAACCCGGCATAGACCGGGCCACCACCCTGGAGACCCTGACCGCGGTGATCAAGCCCGACGGCCCCTATGCTGTCTTTGAATTCACCGGCGTCCTGCCACGGGCGAAGCTCTACGCAAACTGGCAAGTCAGCACCAACGACCAGGCCACCCTCACCACGCTGGGCAGCACCGAGTTCGACCCCGCCCAACAAGTGCTCCTGGCCGACCCGCTGCCCGCCCCCGACCCCCTCAATGCGACCAACCCGAACCCCGGCACGGTCGAGTTTGCCAGCTACGCCCCCAAACAGATCGTGCTGCAAGCCAAAGCCGAAACACCCGCGGTCTTGCTGCTCAATGACAAATACGACCCTAATTGGCGGGTATCCGTGGATGGCAAAGCCGGGAAACTGCTCCGTTGCAATTACCTCATGCGCGGCGTTTACCTGCCCCCAGGCAGCCATACAGTCGAGTTCCGCTTCGCTCCCCCGACGGGCATCCTATACGTCAGCCTGACGGCACTGGCCGTCAGCGTCTTATTGCTCGTTTGCCTGGTATTCCCCCGGTCCAAAGAACCGGCACCCCCTCCCTCCGCCAGGAAACCGTCCAAACCGGGTAAACCGCCCGGCTAAGCCCCCCAGCCAGTCCAAACCTGGTCCAAGGCGGGGCAGCCTTCCCTTACGGCCACCCCCCAATCCCGCCCCAAAACCGCCCTATCCCCCCTCTTCCGGGCTCCTTTCCCGCCGTGTACAAGGGGTGTACAAGGGATGCCCACCGGAGGTACATCGGTTTTTCCCATGTTTACCCGGTGAGCATCCCTTGTACACCCCTTGTACATAGCGGGAAAGGGCGGGGAAATTGGCGGAAATGGGGATATAGGAGGGGGAAAGGCCGGCGAGAGGTTCGGCGGTTGGCGAGGATGGGGGCAGGGGCATTTTCTCATTTTTGAGAATCCCGGCGGATACCCTGCCGGGATGCGCCTGTTAGGGTGCCGGGGGTGGGCGGGCTGGAAACGGCTATTCCGGTGCGGGTTGCCGCTTGCGAAAGGAGGCCCTTTCGGGGCGGCGCGAGCTGGTTTCCTTCCAGCAGGTGCGCCGCCGGGCGTGAGGTTCGCGCAATAAATACCCTTGCCTTTCCACCAGGGGGGCGGTAGTGAAACAGGAGCAAGCCGCTGTGCTTTATGTCTGACGTTCTCCATCGTTTGGCTGCGTTGCTTCCGGCGGACCGGTTGCTGACCGGGCCGGCGCAGTTGGCGGCTTACGAGAGCGACGGTTTAACGGCCTATCGCACGCGCCCGCTGGCCGTTGCGATTCCGGAGACGACGGACGAGGTGGTGGCGCTGGTCAGGTTCTGCCACCAGGAAAAGCTGCCTTTTGTCGTGCGCGGCAGCGGCACCAGCCTCTCCGGCGGGTCGCTTCCCGTCGCCGATGGCATCGTCATCGCGCTTAACCGCCTGACCCGGATTCTGCGGCTTGACCCGGCCCAACGGATTGCCGTTGTCGAGCCGGGAGTGGTCAATACGCAGGTGTCGGTGGCGGCGGCGGCGCATCGGCTGCATTATGCGCCCGATCCGTCCAGCGCCCTGATTTGCACCATTGGGGGCAATGTGGCCTTTAATTCCGGCGGCGCCCATTGCCTCAAGTATGGCATGACGGCCAACCATATCCTGGGCCTCAAAGCGGTCCTGCCCACGGGCGAGGTTGTCGAGTGGGGCGGCGCCAGCCGCGAGCACATTGGACCCGACTGGTGCGGATTGTTCAATGGCAGCGAGGGGCTTTTCGGCATCGCGCTGGAGATCACCCTGCAACTGCTGCCGCGGGCCGAGTGTTTTTACACCGTGCTGGCGGGCTACCGGACGCTGGAGCAGGCGGGCGACGCGGTGTCGGCGGTGGTGGCCAGCGGCCTGCTGCCCGGCGCGCTCGAAATCATGGATGCGCTGGCCCTCGAAGCCGCCACCGCCGCGGTGCATGCCGAGTATCCCCCCGGCGCCGAGGCGGTGCTGATCGTCGAACTCGAGGGCACGCGCGAGGCCGTCGCCGCGGACCGGGGCCGGCTCGAGGCCATTATTGCCGGCAGCCAGCCGATCGAGATGCGCCCCGCGCGCGATGCGGAGGAGCGGCTGGCGATCTGGAAGGGGCGCAAAAGCGCCTTCAGCGCGGTGGGCCGGCTGTCGCCCGATTTCATTGTCCAGGACGGCGTGGTGCCGCGGCGGCGGCTGGGCGAGGCTCTCCGCCACAATGGCGAGCTGGCGCGCGCGGCGGGCTTGCGCGTCGCCAATGTCTTCCACGCCGGCGATGGCAATCTTCATCCGCTGATTCTCTTTGACGGCCGCGAGGCGGGGGCGCTGGAACGCGCCGAGGCCCTGGCCGGCCGCATCCTCAAGCGCTGCGTCGAAATGGGCGGCTCCATCACGGGCGAGCATGGCGTGGGGGTGGAAAAACTCGAATACCTCCCGGCGATGTATAATGCGGACGAGCTGGACTGCATGATGCGCCTGCGCGCCGCCTTTGATCCGCTGGGCATTGCCAACCCCGGCAAGAAGTTCCCGCGCGCCGGCGCGCCCGCCCTGTCGCAGCGCGGGCTGCATCCCCTGGAGCGGGCGGGGGTGATTTCCCGCGAGTGAGGCCCATGAACGAGCCGTTGACACCCGCAACGCCCGAGGCGCTGGCCGAAGCCGTCCGCGCGCATCCGCGGGTGCTGGCGATCGGCGCGCGCACCAAGCCGCGCCTTTCCCGGATGCCCGCCGAGGTGACGCTGATCTCCACGCGCGCCCTGCGCGGCATGGTCGAATACGAGCCGGATGAGTTCACCTTTACCGCCCGGGCGGGCACGCCCGTGCGCGAGATTGAGCGGGAGCTGGCCGCCCGGGGGCAATACCTGCCGTTCGATCCCCTGTGGCTTGACGCCGGGGCCACGCTGGGCGGCACTGTGGCCGCGGGCCTCAGCGGGCCGGGACGGTTTCGCTTTGGCGGCGTGCGCGATTTCATCCTGGGCATCCGTTTTGTGGATGGCATGGGGCGGTTGCTGCGCATGGGGGGCAAGGTGGTGAAGAACTGCGCCGGGTTTGACCTGCCCAAGTTCATGGTGGGCGGCCTCGGGCGCTACGGCGCGCTGGCCGAGCTTTCGTTCAAAGTCTTCCCCCTTCCCGCCGCGCGCCTGACCCTGCAGTTGCCCACGGAGGGCGCCGAGGCCGCCGCGCGCGTGTTCACCGAAGCCGCCGGCGCGCGCTGGGAATGCGAGGCGCTGGATTTGCTGCCCGACGGGCAGACCGTCTGCCTGCGCCTGGCCGGGCCGGCGCCGGCCATCGAGGCGGTCTCCCGCGAGATACTGGCGCGCTGGCCCGGCCAGGCGCTGGCGCCGGACCGGGCGGAGGCCCTGTGGGCGGAGGTGCGCGAGTTCCGCTGGGCGCATGCGGACGGGGTGCTGGCCAAAGTGGCGCTCACGCCCGCGGCCATGCCCGCCCTGGATGCCGCCGTCCGCTCGCTCAAGGGCGCGCGCCTCCACTTCAGCGCCGGCGGCAACCTGGCCTTTGTCTCGCTGCCTCCCGCGGTGGCGTTGACGGCCCTTCCGGAACGGCTGCGCGCGCTGGGCCTGGCCGGCCTGACCCTGCGCGGCGGCGCGCCGCTCTGGCCGGGCCGGCACACGATTCCGGCCATCGCCGGGGCCGTCAAGCAGGCGCTGGACCCCGACAACCGGTTTCCCCCCACGGAGGACTGATGCTGCACTCCATTCAACCCGAGCGATACGCGCCTTTCGGCGAGGCGATGACGCGCGCGGTACAGGCCTGCGTGCATTGCGGCTTCTGCCTTTCGGTGTGCCCGACGTATGCCGAGCTGCGCGAGGAGGCGGACAGCCCGCGCGGGCGCATCGTGCTGATGAAGCTGGTGCTGGAGGGCGCGCTCGCCTGGGAGGCGGCGCAGCCGCACATTGACCGCTGCCTGGGCTGCCTCGCCTGCGAACCCGCCTGCCCGAGCGGCGTGCCCTACCGCGAGCTGATCAGCCCGTTCCGCGCCCTGGCGGCCGGCAAGTTCCATCGCTCCGGCGCCGACCACCTGCGCCGCTGGCTGGCGGCGAAGACCATCCCGCATCCCGCGCGCTTCCGGCTGGCGGTCCGCTCGGCGGGCGCGGGCCGCGCCCTGCGTCCGCTGGTGCCGCGCGCGCTGGAATCCATGCTCGACCTGGCGCCGCGCTGCGTGCCCCCGGCCCAGACCTGGCCCGCCGTCACCCCCGCGCGCGGCGAGCGGCGGGCCCGCGTGGCCCTGCTGACCGGCTGCGCGCAGCAGGTGCTGGATCCCGACATCAACACCGCGACGCTCGAGGTGCTGGCCCGCAACGGAGTGGAGGTCCTCATTCCCGGCCGCCAATGCTGCTGTGGCGGGCTGGCCTGGCATACCGGCGATTGGCCGGCCGCCCGCGACTTCGCGCGCCGCAACCTGGCCGCTTTCCCGGACGATGTGGACGCCATCATCACCAACGCCGCCGGTTGCGGATCCACCCTGCACGAATACCCCCTGATCCTCCGCGGCACGGCGGACGAGGCCCGCGCCGAGGCCTTCGCCCGGCGGGTGGTGGACGTGTCGGTTTTTCTGACCCGGCTCGGGCTGCGCGAGAAGCCCGCCGGCACCGGCCGCCCGCAGCGGATTGCCTATCATGACGCCTGCCACCTGGCCCAGGCCCAGGACATCCGGAGCGAGCCGCGCGATCTGCTGCGGGCCATCCCCGGAGTGAAGCTGCTGGAATTGCCGGATACGCATCTCTGCTGCGGCAGCGCCGGCTCCTATAACCTTGACCAGCCCGCCATTGCCGCCGCCCTGGGGGAGAAGAAGGCGCGGGCGGTGCTGGCTTCCGGCGCGGAGGTGCTGGCCTCCGGCAACATCGGGTGCCTCACCCAGCTCCGCGCGCACCTGGCCCGGCTCGGCGCCGAGCTTCCCATCCGCCACACCATCCAGGTGCTGCGGGACGCCTATCAGCCGGAGCCGCGTTAACCGGCGGCCGGGCCGGGGTTTGCCCGGGCGCCGCCGCGCGCGCCGGCGCGGGTTTTCCCCTCAGGTTCCCGGTTTGCTTCGGGCCGTCCCGCTCCCTTTTTCGTGCTCGGCGCGCAGCCGCCGGAATACGCGCATGAAGGCCTCCAGCCGCTTCGGCTCGAGATCGCCCAGGAAGCGGCCCCCCTGCCGGAAGGTCGAGCCGACGATGAAGCCGTCGGCCCGGGGGAAATAGGCGGCGAGGTTCTCCGGCGTGATGCCGGAGCCAATCAGCACGGGGACGCGCGCATGCTCCTGGACGCGCTGCAATTCCGCCAGCGCGGGCGGTTCGGTCGTGCGCGCGCCGGTGACGATCACGCCATCCACGAGGAAGAACTCGGCCTGCTTGACTTCATCGAGGATGTCGAGGTCGCCGGTCAGCGCGTGGGAACAATGCTTCTTCTTCACGTCGCCGAAGATTTTGATCTGCTCGACCCCCAGCTCCCGGCGCCGGCGCAGGAGGCGGCCCGCGCAGCCTTCGATCAGGCCCGCCCCGCCCACGTGGGCGAAGACGTAGCCCTCGACGCGCAGGAAATCGAGGCCGGCCGTGCCGGCGATTTCCAGCGCGGTCTCGTTGGCGGCTTCGAGCATCTGGAGGCCGATCGGGCCGGGGAACTGGCGGCGCACCGCGTCGGCGACCTGCTGCATCACCTTGATGGCGCGCGGCGGGAGCGGCGGTTTGATGTAGGGCAGGTCGTGGCTGTTTTCCAGCACGAGGGCATCCACCCCGGCGGCGTGGTAATGCGCCACGTCGGACAGGGCTTGCGCGATAATCCGCGCGTCGTCGCCGCCGTAGCGCGGCGCGCCGGGCAGCGGCAGGACCGCGATCATGGCGCCGAGGAATTTGTCGGGAAGGTTGCGCATGGGCGGGGGTCAGGGGCCGGTGGCGGGCCGGCGGTCGGCGTCGGGTTGCGCGGGGTCGAGGTCGGCGGGCAGGTAGGAGAAAAGGTCGGCATTCCGGAGCCAGAAACGGATTTTGTAGTCCGGCCGCTCCGGCGCGGCGGCGAACGCGGCCGTCCGCCATCGCAGTTCGTGGCGGACGGAGTCGCCCTCGAAGGGGATGCAGTCGGCTTTGGCAAAGCCCGGCAGCACCCGGTTGTGCCGGTCGAGGATTTCCGCCGCGACGCAGCCGTTCGTTCCGACGCGGGCGTTGAGGGTCACCGCCGGGCGGCGGAACGGTTCGCGGCGGCTGATCAGCCAGCCCTCGGTATCGCCGGCGCGGAAGGAGCAGAAGCCGTCCAGGCGCAGCGTCGCCAGCCCGATGGCGGCGTTGACGCGCGGGTCATCGTGCAAACCGTCGCAGCCGCCGTAGTAGAAATGGAGCCGGTCGCCGACGGGCACCGGGGCGCGGGCGGTGACGATCATGCCGCGGTCCCACTGGCCGGGCGCGCCAAGCGGGATGAACTGCGGGCGGCCCGGCGCGCGCGTCCAGTTAATCAGGTCCCAGCTCCAGGCGAGCTGCACCTCCAGGGTGCGCGGGGAATCCTCCTGCGCCTCGTGGAGTTTGCGGACGGAGTAGGCCCCGGACTTGAAGTAGCGCGCGCGGTAAATCCAGGGCAGGCCGATGTAGAGGCCCTGGCAGGGGAAAACGGGCATGCCGTAAATCTGGGTGGCATCCGGGTCGAGGTCGTCGGCGGCGAACAGCGGGCCGTCGTAGGGCTTGGTCCAGGCCAGGCCGTCCGGGGACCAGGCGATGCCGACGGCGCGGCCGCGGCGGCTGTGGGTTTTCCAGGTTGCGGTGTAGCGTTTCTGGCCGGGGTCGTAGAAGAAGTTGACGACATCGGAGGAGCTGAACAGGGATTTCTTCTCCGTCTCGGGAACGTATTTCCAGCGCCGCCCGTCGGGGGAGAAAGCGACGCGGGCATGGCCGGCACGGGGATCGAAGCCGAACAGGGCGTAGCGCTGGTGGGGCGCCGCAGGCTCGGGACAGCGGAGGACGCCGGGGTTATGACATTCTCCGCCCGTCACCTCGGGCTGCGCCGCCGAGACGCAAAGGTTATTGGCTTTCGAGCCGTTGAATTCGATGAGGCCCAGGGCGGGCTTGGTCCAGTGAATCCCGTCGGCCGACTCCGCGTAGCCGACGTGGTTGCCCCGGTTGAGGATCTGGTACCACAGGCGCAGCTTGCCGCCGTCCCAGGCCGCGGTGCCATAGACGTAGGGGCCGGTAATGGCCGCGGGCACGCTTTCCCAGGGCTGGTCGCCTTTGAGCACGGGGTTGGCGGGATGCTTTTCGGCGGCGTGAAAGACCCGGGTCAGGCCCTGTTGCTCCTCGACGGCCCAGGCGTCCAGGAACAGGCGGCGCCAGGGGCCGCGTGCCGGGCCGGCCAGCGCGGTCTCGAAGGGAAGCGGGGAAGGATCATCCGCGGCGGCCGGCTGCGCACGCGCGCCGCCGCCCCGCGGCCAGGCCGGGGCGCTCGCGGCGGCGGTGGCCATCAGTTGCAGGAAACGGCGGCGGGGCAGGGCCGGCGGAGTCATAAGTTATTTCTGAATCTGGCGGAGGTCGAAATCGAGCGGCCGCGCATACACCGGCACGCGCGCAATGAACGAATCGAAGCCCAGGCGGTAGCCATCATCGGCCCCGGGGTTGCCCGTGGCTTCAAACCGCAGGACATGCTCGCCCGCCGGCAGCTCGCGCATGCCCCAGCGATGCGGCGTGGCGGTCGGTTCGGGGGCGTGCAGGTTCATCACCTCCAGCACCTGGCCGTCGAGCAGCGCGCGGTATTTGCCGCAATCGCGCCCATGCACCATGTTTCCGACCAGGTCCACCACCTGGGTCTGGCCGGTCGTGAAGCGCAGTTCCACCCATCCCTGGTCTTTGTCCGGTTGGAAAACGAGAAACTTGTCGTCCATGACCTTGCCGCGCAGTTCCTGGAGGCTTAATTGGCCGTGGGCCGTTCGCGCCTTGGCGAGCGATTTTCCACCGATGACCAGGTGCCGCTCGGTGAAGGGCAGCCGCTCCGGGCCGGGGGGCAGCGGGGGCCAGGGTTTATGCGGCTCGACCTGGTACCAGAACGCCACGGAGGACATGAGATCATCGCGCTCGATGAAGACGGTGCGCGTGCCGTCGGGGAATATCTGCTGGCCCTTATGCTCGATTTCGACCCGCAGCGACTGGTTGAACACCACCGGGTCGGTCAGGTGGAAGCGGTAGGCGGTGCAGCGGTCGCCGGCTTTGCGGCCTTCCCACAGCGGCGTGCCATAGAAGGGGCCATCCTGCTCGCGGAAGCCCCAGCCGTCGCAGAAGTAATCCTCCGTGCCCGTCCCGCGCAGGCTGGGCTCGGCCTCGCCGTCAATGAAGAAGAAGTCGTCCCCCTCGCCATACCAGGCGGCGGACATGGCGTACACGCTCTGGATCGTGCCGACGTAATGGCCGCGGCCCGCGATGTCCGCCAGCAGGTAATTGCGTCCCATCACGCAGGGATGCTCCTGGCGGTAACAGGCATGGAAATACGCGGTGTCGTCCGGCAGCGTGGAATGTTTCTGCCAGTCAATGTAGTAGTAAATGGAGGCGCACGGGACCTTGCTTTCGTTGGTGACGGTGATGCGGGCGGACTTGCGGAAGGGCATGGGCCAGTAGCAGTTGCGCCCGCGGCCCTCGGACGAAACGCGAATCGGGAGGGAGACAAAAGATTTGTCCACCCCGTGGCCGATACCGAAGAAGTCGCCCACCGGGCATTCGACGCTCGGGTGTTCCTCGCCGTCCCAGTAAATCCGCAGCGTCAGCAAGCGGGAATAGTACGGCGTCCGGTGGGCGATGGTGAACCAGATGTGGGCGATGAGCCCCGGCCCCTCCAGTTCCGCCAGCGTCAGCGTCGCGCCGACGGCAATGCCCCGCCGGTCGTCGTTGCCGTTGCGCCAGTTGGGGTCGGACGAGGAAACACGCCGGGTGCCAAAGTCTTTGAGCCGCTCCAGCCCCGCCAGGGGATTTCCGGGCAGTGGCGGGGCCGCCGCGGGAAGCGTCAGGCTGAGGCCGGTGCTGATCAGGAGCAGGGAAATGGCTTTCATATCAATCAGGAAGGAGGCATTGTTTTGAGATTTCGGCGCGCAATCATCAGGCCCCAGCCTAACCTTTCGCGGCCCCGTTGTCCATGCGGCAATGGACGGCCGCCTTCGCCCGCGCCGGGGCCGGGGGCGGGGGAAAAAGGCGGGAACCCGGAGCGCGCCCTTCGGCGGGCTTCAAGATGCCGCTTTCCAACGCGGAGGCCCGGCTGTAAGCTGGCGGCACTAATGAGCTAACCAAAACGACTATTCATGCCCGCAACCATCGGATTCGACAACGAGCGTTATCTCGAACAGCAAAGCGCCGCGATCCTCGAACGCGTCCAGGACGCCCGGCAGAAGCTTTACCTGGAGTTCGGCGGCAAACTGCTGCAGGACTGCCACGCGGCGCGGGTGCTGCCCGGCTTCCAGCCCGAGGTCAAGGTGCGGCTGCTGCAGCGGCTCAAGGACCAGGCGGAAGTGGTGCTGTGCATCTACGCGGAGGATATCGAGAAGAAGAAGATGCGGGCCGATTTCGGGATCACCTACGACACGGACGCGCTCAAGACCATGGACGAGCTGCGGGAGTGGGACATCGCGGTGCGGGCGGTGGTCATCACGCGGTTCAACAACCAGCCCGCGGCGGTGGCGTTCAAGAACAAGCTGGAGCGCCGCGGCATCCGCGTCTATACGCACCGCGCCACCAAGGGCTATCCCACCGATGTGGAGACCATCGTCAGCCCGGAGGGGTATGGCGCCAATCCATACATCGAAACCGACCGGCCCATCGTGGTGGTCACCGGCCCCGGCCCGGGCAGCGGCAAGCTGGCCACCTGCCTGTCGCAGCTTTACCACGAGCATCAACGGGGACAGCCGGCCAGCTATGCGAAGTTCGAAACGTTCCCCATCTGGGATCGGCCCTTGAATCACGAGGTCAACGTCGCGTATGAGGCCGCCACGGCGGAGTTAAAGGACGTGAACCTGATTGATCATTTTCACCTCGAGGCCTACAACCAGACGGCGGTCAATTACAACCGCGACCTCGAGGCCTTCCCGCTGCTGCGGCGCATCATCGAGCGCATCAGCGGCCAGCCGTCGCGTTATAAATCCCCGACGGACATGGGTGTGAACCGCGTCGGGTTCGGTATCGTGGACGATGCCGTCTGCCGGGCGGCGGCGCGGCAGGAGATCATCCGGCGCTATTTCAACTACGCCTGCGAATACGCGATGGGGCTGGTGGAGCGCGATGCCGTGGAGCGGGTGGAACTGCTTATGCGCAACCTGGAGCTGCGCGCCACGGATCGCCGCGTGGTGGAGCCGGCCCAGGAGGCGGCGCGCCAGGCGCAGGCCCGGGGCAAGGGCAGCCACGGCTTCTTTTGCGGCGCCGCCCTCGAGTTGAAGGATGGGCGAATGGTCACGGGCTCGAACTCGCCGCTGCTGCACGCCGCCTCGAGCCTGGTGCTCAACACGGTAAAGCTGCTGGCCGACATCCCCCGGGCCATTCACCTGCTGCCGCCCAACGTGACCCGCTCGCTCAGCCATTTTAAAACCAACGTCCTCAAAGGCAAAGTCACCAGTCTGGACCTCGAGGAAACCCTCATTGCGCTGAGCATCAGCGCCCTGATGAACCCGGCGGCGGAGGCGGCCATCGAACACCTCAAAGACCTCAACGGCTGCAACGTCCACCTCACGCATATTCCCTCGCCCGGAGACGCCACGGGCCTGCGCAAGCTGGGCCTCAACGCCACCAGCCAGCCCGAGTTCGCCTCGAAACACCTGTTTGCGAGCTGACGCCGCGCCGCGGGCCGGCGCGCTCAGCGGAGGCGGATTTCCAGGTCGAGCGGCGCCCGGGAAGGCGAGAGCCGCACCAGGCCTTCCGCCGGGGCGAAGTCGTGGTGCCGCCGGCCATTGACGCGGACGGAGCGGATGGCGCTGCCGTCCGGGGTGCGCAGGCGCAGCACGATCCGGTGGGGCGCCTCGCGTTCAGGGGGCTGGATGGTCGCGTGCACCCAGCCGTCGGCCAGCCGCGAGCGGAGGGTGTAGCTGACGGGGCCGAAGCGGGTGGGGGCGTTGCGGACGGTCAGCGCCTGGCCATCCGCGAGCCAGTGGGCGGGGGTGAACGGCGCGAGCCACAGCTCCCGGCCGCGCTCGGTCACCAGCAAGGTGCGCGTCTGGTGCAGGAAGTAGCCGGTCTCGTGCGTTTTATCCCAGGCGCCCGAGTGGTGGAAATGCTCCCAGAAGGTCAGCACCTCGGGGTTGAGGAGGGAGGCAAGGGCGTTGCAGTAGGAGCGGAGGAAAGGCTTTACATCGTCGCGCAAAGCATAGACTTCGCAATTACGGGTGTAGTAAGGCTGCACCTTGGAAAAGCCGCCCAGGTTGAACCAGTCCAGCGCGTTCTGCGCGGCCGGGTAGTCGAACCAGCCCTCGGCGAGGAATTGAACGTCCTCCATGTGATCCAGCATGCGCCCGGCCTCCCGGCTGCGGGGATCCAGCACCGCGGTGGGGATGAGTTGATGGGCGCCGAGCTCGACATCGTAGCACCAGCTCCGGCCCGCGTCCTGGCCCGGGAAGAAGTCAGCGAGCTTGCCGGGGCTGTGGACCTGGGAAGGGTAGTGCGGAATCCAGGTGCCGTCGCGCAGGGGCAGCACCGGCGACTGCGCTTGGGTCCAGCGATAGGCGCGGAGAAGGTTGGCGCGGAGCTCGGCGGCGCGGTCGAGCAGGTAAGCGCTGCGCCGGCCGCCGCGGTCGGCGGGAAGGTCGGCAATGGCGTGCCCGACCTCGCGCAGGGCGGCATAATAATAAGCGTTCATCGCGAAGTGGCAGGCAAAGCTGTTCCAATCCGCCATCACGCCGGGCGGCATGAGGCCGTATTCGGGATTCCCCGCCGCGCCGGGACTGGCGGGGCCCGCCGCCGGGCGCCGGGTCTTCTCCGTCTGCCGGATAATCCAGTCGGTGACGCGCAGGATTTCGGGAGCGACCCGGGAGAGCCAGTTGGCATCGCGGTGAAGCTGGTAATGCTCGCCGAGCGTCCAAAGCTGCCAGGCGGTTCCGAAGGTGGTGTAGCCGGTGGTGAGAAAACCGTTGGTGTTGTAGCGGTGAATGAAAAAGTCGTGGCTGCGCCGGGCAAACTCGCCGTGCCCCATGAAATCCATGCCGCGGATGACCGCGTTGGCCTCGCTTTCGAGCGGGCCGTAGCTCATGGCCGCAATCCACGGCGCAATGCGCGCGCCGCCGGCTTCGTTGCGGGCGGCGATCAGGCACCGCACCTGCGAGGCGCGAATCACTTCATTCAGGAACGGGTCGGGCGTCTGGACCTGCATCGCGGGCGCGAGCACGGCGTCCCAGTAGGCCGCGGTGTCCGCGCGCAGCCGGGCGGGGTCCAGCCGCGCCGCGAGGTCGGCGCGCTGGGCCGGGATCAGGACGGCCAGAGAAACCGCCGCGCGCGCGGGCAGCGTGCCGGCGAGCCGGAGCTGGCCGTCCGACGCCGAGACTTCCAGCGGCGACACGGCCGCGGTGGCCGCCAGCGCAAACGGGCCGCCCTCGTCGGCCGCATAGTAACCGCCGGGGCCGGGAGCCAGGCGGGCGGCTTTCCGCGGCCGGCCGGCGCTCAGGCAGTTGAGCTGGAGCGACGCCTGGGCCGGCTGGGCGAGCGTGTTGGTGAGGACGAATTCGGCGACGCAGACGGAGCGGCGGTTCAACCGGGCGGGGTGGTCTCCCGGCGCATCGGCGGGCGCCACCAGGACGCGCTCGCGGTACTGCACGCCCGCGTGGGAGACGGTGATGACGGGAATCGGCAGCCAGCCTCCGTCCAGGTGGCGCGTGAGCGTCGCCGGCGGCCCGGCGCCGAACTGCGGTTGGATTTCTCCGGCGGTGGCAAACCAGTCGGAGTCCGGCGCCGGGCCGGTTTGGAAGCGCAAGGTGCCCTCGCGTTCGAGAACGAACTTGGCATTGTCGCAGGCGAGCGAGAGCATGACCGGGCCTTCGCGCTGGGCGGAATGATGCGTGCGGGCCATGGCTTGCGCGAGGGTCTGCTCGGGCAGCTCGCGCACTTGCGGGAGGATGGATTTTTGGGCGGCGATCTTGCGCCGATAGCCGGCCAGCGTCAGGGGCGCCGGATCGCGCGTGATGTAAAGGCCGTGGTCGGGAAGATAGACCCCGTCATGGGTGAGCAAATCTTCCACCGCCACCCCAAACGATCCCGTGGGCAGGCGGAACTGGAGCACGGTGGGATCGGAATGGAGCAGCGAGGGCCGGCTGGAACGAACGGCCAGGTGGAGCGGCCGGGCGAGGTTCAAGGCGAGGGTGGCGGGGGCGCATCCCCGCGCATCCAGGCCTTCGCTTTCCCGGGAAGCCTGGACGCGCCCGGGCGCCCGCCCGGCCACGGAAAGCACTTCCCCGTTGTACACAGTGAGGGTGCCGCCTTTCACCGGCTTTTCGGCCTGCACTCGCAGGGGTACCGTCTGCCAGTGCGTGCGGGTAAAGGCGCCGGGCGGCCGGACGACGGCCGGCTCACTCGCCGGAAAAATCCAGCGGACTTTATGCGTCTGGACCAGGCCGGGGCCCGGCGGCAGACGAAAGACCCATCGGCGTCCGTCGGCCTGCAACTCGCCCGCGAGCGGTTCCCAGGCGCCTTGCCAGATTGACTCGCCCTGCCAGCCCTGCACGTGAACAGAGTTGGGGGCCGGGGCTTGCGCGGGAGCCGCGAATTCGAGCGTCAATTCCTTGAGGGCGCGGCGGTTGAGCCACTGGAGGCCAATGCAGCCCAGGCCGTTCGTGCTGACGGGCACGCGGTAAGTGCCGTCCGGGCGCGCGGCCAGGTCGGTTTCGAGGAAAAGGTTTTCAGCGCGGAACTCTTCGATGCGGCTGGCCCGCGCGCCCTCCCGGCGATTCGGGTCCCACGTCACCACCCGCGCAAAGGGCGCCATATCCACCGCCGGTTCCGGCGGCAGGCGGACGGCGGTGTGACTGCGGGTCAGGCGCGCGTTGGCCCAGTTGGCCATGTCGCAGGCGATGCCGTCGCCGCCATCCCCGGCTTCAAGCCGCAATTCCTGCGCCCCGCTCAATTCGACATGCACCGGGCGGGCGACATCGGTCGCGCGCAAGATGCCGCTGTCAAACCGCAACTGGCCGTTCACGAAAACGCGGAAGCAGACACTGCCACCGCCGCCGCAAGGTTGCAGTCCCACCTCGGCATCAAACGCGGCATATTGGCCTTCGAGCAGGATGGTAATAGCCCCGAAAGCATGATGTCCCAGGCCCCGGGCGTAAGTCTGCCCGGCGATTTGGAGCGGCGCGCCGGCTCCACCGGGCGGATGCGCGGCAGCATTTTTCCCCAACTCACCCCAGGCCTGGCTGGCCTGAAAAATCAACTCCATCCGGTCGCCCAGGTATTCAATGCCGGCCGCCTCGGGCAGTTTGGCGGACGCAGAGGACGGTCCCTCAGCGCAGGCTGCGCCCGGCAGATGGAGAAAAACGGCGAGGGAAATCGAAAAGGACAGGCATAGCCGCGTGCGCATGAGACATTCTTTAACGCCATATAGCTCTCCAGGCGAGATAATTATGGCCACGATCTTCAAGTCACGCTCCTCGGATCCTATATTGTCCAGCCGTCTGGATTTATTTTCAATTTAAGCACCCGTTAGTGGCTTTATCGTTAACGTTGGCAAGCTAAGCGTTAAAAACAGGGTAAATCTGCTATTTTCCATGCGATTTTTCCTCAAAATCGGACCATTTAAAAGAAAGGCGCTTAGGCCAGTACCTTGGGCATACTTTGATGGTGCCCTGCATCTCAAAATCAAGCTACTACCCAGGTACGTCCATAGTAGCACCGGAGCTGTTTCCCCACTTTATCCACGCTCCTTTTCCCGCACTGGAGCATCTTCGCTTCCAGGTATTAATGCCCTGCGAATCCTGCACTTGCGAATAGCCGCCACTCGAGATAAGGGCCTAAACCGGAACGCTTTAGTTGAGCAGATCAACCGCCAGCCCTCGTCCCATCGAATCTTTGCGGGCCTGACCGCCCAAGGGTAGTGTCCTAAAAGTTCTGCAAAAAGCAGCGGGTCATGGTAAGCCACTGGG
>ERZ795047.58-NODE-58-length-139793-cov-12.644463_pt1 | contig 139793 bp, 134 predicted proteins | sample MGYA00375131_ERZ795047 | MGnify/ENA primary metagenome ERZ795047 (study PRJEB30176, sample SAMN05720228) | activated sludge metagenome | isolation source: Anaerobic digester | place: Japan | collected 2015-05-20 ... | reverse complement strand
TGGAGCTGGTGGACGGACTCGAACCCCCGACCTGCTGATTACAAATCAGCTGCTCTACCAACTGAGCTACACCAGCGCTGTTACTTGATTATTATATCACAAACCTGACGGCTTGTCAAGAGTTTTTTGAAAAAAACCGAAATTTTTTTCAACTGCTGTTTTTCAAAGGGAATTGGTCGAGGCGACAGGACTCGAACCTGCGGCATCTTGGTCCCAAACCAAGCACTCTACCAAACTGAGCTACGCCTCGGAAGCCCACATTTTATTCCCGCCGTGAATACAGCTTTTATATTATATCAGAAACCCTCCCGCTCGTCAAGAGCTCTGGCGGCGATTTGTATAACTGCACAGATCTTCTGGTGGCCAAATGTGCTCTTTGCACAAAACAAAAGGGAGGCGCAAAGCCTCCCGATATATCTTAGTCCAGCTTGTCCTCGACCTCTTCAACAACCTCTTCAGCTGCGTCCTTGATCTCCTCAGCCTTCTCCTCAACAGCGTCCTCAGCCTTCTCAGCGGCGCTTCTTGCGTCCTCGATGACCTCGGTAACTGTATCGTCATTGATCTCAAAATCTATGCTCTCATCAGAATCGAAGGGATCCGGATAATCATAGATATCATCGTCGTAATCAGGCTGGCTGTCGTCCTTCAAGAGTTTTGAAGCAACATAACCTGCTGCTGCGGCTGCACCAACGGCAAGAACTGCAAATAAAAACTTGTTCATGTTATGATCCTCTTTTCTCCGCAAGATTTACTGTATTACCGAACTGCTTGCGACCAGCTCCGATAATCTTTTTTTATTATACCACAGCTTGGTTGAAATTTCAACCATTTACATATTATTTGTTAAAAACATCAAAATTGATACGGCTGTTATTGGTGCAGTTTCACAACGGAGGATCCTTTTCCCCAGCCACACCCTAACAGCGCCCATGTCGGCTGCGGCCTGAGCCTCCTCGGGGTCGAAGCCGCCCTCGCTGCCGATGAGCAGTCCCACGGACTTCACGCCCTCCAGGGGCACCTGTCCGAAGGGCACGCCGCCCTCCTCCTCATAGAGGATCACGCTGCGGTCCAGCTCGCCCATCATGGAGAGAGCCTCCTTGTAGCTGACGATCGGCGAAACTTCGGGAATAATGCCTCTTCCGGACTGCTTTGCGGCCTCCTCGGCGATCTTGTTGAGCCTTACCAGCTTTTTGGCGAAATCCTTGCTGTCCGGCCGGGAGATGCACCTTCTTGTCAGCACGGGAACGATCCTTGTAACGCCCAATTCTACGCACTTTTGGATGATTAGCTCCAGCTTGTCCAGCTTCGGCACAGCCTGGAACAGTGTCACCTCAACAGTCGGCTCGGCGGCACAGCGCACCTTCTCCACCAGATCCAGATAGACCGTATCCTCGGTGATCCGTGAGATCAGGCAGTTGTAGTCGATACCGCAGCAGCACACAGTCACGGCCTCGCCGGGTCTCATTCGCAGGGAGCGGCCGATGTGGCGGGCGTCGCTGCCGGAGAGGGTGATCTGCTCCTCGTTTATCTCATTTGTGAAAAATCTGGGCATGGTGAGCCTCCTGATGAACGTATTGAGCCAAGCGGCTGATACTATTATAGCATGATCCTCCGGGAAATGCAATGTGGTCCGGGAAGTTGTTTTCCGCACACGTCGTTCAAATGCCCGGCCGCCACGAACAACCAAATGTAGGGGCGGATATTATCCGCCCGCAGCAACGAACACCAAACCGTAGGGGCGGACCCATGTGTCCGCCCGTGCCGCATTAAATATGGTAGGCCAGCAGACCCGAAGGGTTCTGCGAAGAACAGTCAAAAGCCGGTGGGGGTGGGGAGTGAGGGAAAAGAGAGTGCAGAGAGGAAAACCGTATAGAGGGGAGGGGCGCACCGGCTTTTGTACCAGTTTTGTTTTAGCTCCTCCCCTCTAGGAGGTGTTCCTCTTTGCATTGCGAGGCGTAGATCTTACAGACGGCGAGGGCGGAAAATAAATATCGTGGCCGTTTTGTTTGGATATGCGGCCGGGCGCAACACCAAAACGTAGGGGGCGATGCCCACATCGCCCCGCCAATATCGTTTCCGCATACGTTTTTCAAATGGCATGGGCGATCGTTTGGTATTAGGCCGGGCGGATAATATCCGCCCCTACATTTACGCATACATTGTCCCCATGGCCGGGAGGCCGAGGGCGGCCGTCCCCTACAATTCGTTAAACGATACGTTTTTCAAAAGGCCGGGCGGATAATATCCGCCCCTACATTTCCCCATACGTTTTGATAAATGGCCGGGACGTCGAGGACGACGTCCCCTACAATTTATTCCGGAAAAAATATCTAAACCACCGGGAGGCCGAGGGCGGCCTCCCCTACATTGCGTCAAACGATACATTTTGCGGAAGGCCGGGCGGATAATATCCGCCCCTACGTTTTCACATACGATATTCAAACGGCCGGGACGTCGAGGACGCCGTCCCCTACAATTCGTTCTGGCGGATATTGTCTGAATGGCCGGGAGGCCGAGGGCGGCCTCCCCTACATTACGTTTCGGCACACATTTTGCAAACGGCTATATCATTTTCTGCGGTCGGGAGGCTCCTAATGGTCAAATCGTGCGATTTTTGCTGTATATTGTTGACTTTTTATACTGGTTGTGATAAAATATTGGTGCAAAAAGTCCTGGCTCTGCGCCGCCTGATCAGCGGTCTGCACCGCAGAGGTACAAGGCTTTTAATTTTTTCAGGAGGATGAAAAGAATTGAAAAGGAAAACTCTCAAGGGTGCCCTCACAGGCGTAGTTAGCACTGCTATGGCCTGTGCAGTTGCTGCGGAGGCATTAGCAGCGGCTGTCCCCACGGGAATGATGCTCCCTACGGCAAATGCGGCCACACCAAGCGTGGTCATCTACTCCACTGACTTCGAGGACGGAGATGTTTCAAAGTTCTCAAAGCGTGGCGACAACGATACTTCCGTTCTCGCAGCAGTTGAGGAAGCAACTGCTCCCAGCGGAAGCAAGGTAATGTCCGTTACTGAGCGCTCAAAGGGCTGGAACGGTCCGTCCTTTGATTGCAGCACAAATCTTGAGCCTAACGTGAAGTACATCATCAGCGTTAAGGTCAAGGCTCAGTGGTACAACAATATCAACGTTTCTCTCCAGCACACTACTGCCGGTGCTGCGGAGCCCAGCTACACTAACCTGACAAAGGGCGTTTCTGACGGAAGCTGGATCACTCTGGAGACTAGCTTCTCCTTCCCGGAGACCGATAAGGACGTTTCTGTTTACATCGAGGCAACCGACGCCGTTGACCTGATGATCGACGACTTTACTATCGCAACTGCTCCCGACAACCTTGATTTCGACGCTCCTTCCCTGAAGGACGTTTACGCAGACTACTTCAAGATAGGTACAGCCTGCACAGCCGGCGAGCTTGCTCCTAAGACCACTAAGGATCTTATCAAGAAGCACTTCAACAGCCTTACCGCCGGAAACGAGCTCAAGCCTGAGAACGTTCTGGACAAGGACGCCTGCCTGGCAATGGCTGCTGACGGCAACGACACAGATCCCCAGGTAACTCTCAACGCTGCACGCTCTATCCTGGACTTCGCCAGAGATAACCACATCCCCATGAGAGGCCACGTTCTTATTTGGCACCAGCAGACTCCTCTTTGGTTCTTCAAGGAGAACTACGATGAGGAGGGCGATTGGGTATCTAAGGAGAAGATGCTCAAGCGTATGGAGAACTACATCAAGAACGTTTTCACTCTAGTTAAGGAAGAATACCCCGACATCGACTTCTACGCTTGGGACGTTGTAAACGAGTGCCTGGTAGACTCCGGCACACCCAGAAAGCCCGGCTTCCCGGCTCAGGACAACCGGTATGAACAGTCACCCTGGGTACAGATCTTCGGCGACAACTCCTTCATCAAGCCTGCTTTCGAGTTCGCTAAGAAGTACGCTCCCGAGGGCTGCAAGCTCTACTACAACGACTTCAACGAGTACATGAAGACCGACGCTATGATCGCTCTGGCTGAGGAAGTAAACTCTGACGGCCACTATCTTGACGGCCTTGGCTTACAGTCTCACCTTGACGTTTCAAACAACGGCGATTACGATCCCTTCCCCACAGCAGCTATGTACAAGAAGCAGCTTGATAAGTTCTGTGCGACCGGCCTTGACATTCAGATCACAGAGCTGGATGCTACCGTTGAGAACCAGAATTATGAGGGCCAGGCTCAGTATTACAGCGACATCATGGACGCTATCGTTGCTAACAAGGACGCTATCTCCGCAGTTGTTTTCTGGGGAACTACAGACGACCAGAGCTGGAGAGCAGACCGTGATCCCCTTCTGTTCAATAAGGACTATGAGACAAAGCCCTGCTTCGATTCCATCATCGACGGTATCGAGTATACAGCTCCCGAGCCCACTACCGCTCCTCCCACAGAGCCCCCAACATCTCCCCCCAGCAAAGAGCCTGTTACATGGGGCGATGCAAATGTTGACGGAAAGGTAGACCTCCAGGACGCAGTTGCTATCCTTCAGTTTGCTGCTCTGCCCACAAAGTATGAGCTCCCTGCTATGGGCGTGATCAACGCAGACATCGTTGACAACGGCACAAGCGGAGTAAACGGCATAGATGCGCTGGCTATCCAGATGATCGACGCTAAGCTGCTCAAAACAAATCAGCTCCCGATCACAAAGGAAAAGCTGGACTCCATAAACTAATATACGAAAGAGCGGCATCTGCCGCTCTTTTTTGTCCCCTGCACCGCATAAAACTCTCCTTAGTGATTGACAATTCTCAGCGCAGGTGTTATAATGAATGTATGTATGTAATTCTTTGAAAGAAAGAGGTCTGTATAATGGCTAAGGATAAGAAAATGGTCACTGCGATCACCTCAATGGACGAGGATTTTGCGCAGTGGTACACTGATATCTGCAAAAAGGCCGAGCTGGTAGAGTACACCAGCGTTAAGGGCTGTATGGTCATCCGTCCCTACGGCTACGCTATCTGGGAGAATATCCAGCGTATCCTTGACGGTATGTTCAAGGCCACCGGCCATGAGAACGTTTGTATGCCTATGTTCATCCCCGAGAGCCTTCTCCAGAAGGAAAAGGATCACGTTGAGGGCTTTGCTCCCGAGGTAGCATGGGTAACTCACGGCGGAAACGAGAAGCTGGAGGACCGCCTTTGCGTTCGTCCTACCTCTGAGACTCTGTTCTGTGAGCACTATGCAAACATCGTTCACTCCTACCGTGACCTGCCCAAGCTGTACAACCAGTGGGTAAGCGTTGTTCGCTGGGAGAAGACTACCCGTCCCTTCCTCCGTTCAAGAGAGTTCCTCTGGCAGGAGGGCCACACTATCCACGCAACTGCTGAGGAGGCTATCGAAGAGACAGAGCGTATGCTGAACGTTTACGCACAGTTTTGCGAGGAGTCCCTTGCTATGCCTGTCGTTAAGGGCAAGAAGACCGAGAGCGATAAGTTCGCCGGAGCTGTCTCCACCTACGCTATCGAGGCGCTCATGCACGACGGTAAGGCTCTTCAGGCCGGTACCTCTCACTATTTCGGCGACGGCTTTGCAAAGGCATTCGATATCCAGTACACCGACAAGGACAACCAGCGTGTGTATCCTCACCAGACGAGCTGGGGCGTTACAACTCGTCTTATCGGCGCAGTCATCATGACTCACGGCGACGACAACGGCCTTGTTCTTCCCCCTGCGGTAGCTCCCACTCAGATCGTTATCATCCCTGTTGCTCAGCATAAGGAGGGCGTTCTAGAGAAGGCTGGAGAGCTCCGTGACAGACTGGCAGCTGCCGGCTATCGTGTAAAGCTGGACGACTCCGAGAACTCACCCGGCTGGAAGTTCGCTGAGTACGAGATGAAGGGCGTTCCCCTCCGTGTGGAGATCGGTCCCCGTGACATCGAGGAGGGTCAGTGCGTTATCGCTTCACGCTGGAACGGCGAGAAGACCTTCGTTCCCCTGGCTGAGCTGGAGAGCGCTGCTGCTCAGAAGCTCCAGGAGGCTCACGACGGAATGTTCGCAAAGGCTCTTGAGAACCAGAAGAAGCGCACATACGCCTGCACAACTATCGACGAGATCAACAAGGCTCTTGAGCAGGGCGACGGCTTCATCAAGGCAATGTGGTGCGGCGACGAGGCCTGCGAGGACGCAGTCAAGGAGCAGACAGGTGTTGGCTCACGCTGTATCCCCTTCGACCAGGAGCAGCTCTCAGACAAGTGCGTTTGCTGCGGAAAGCCTGCAAAGTGCATGGTTTACTGGGGCAAGGCATATTGATGAAAACAAAAAGCGTCAGCTCAGGCTGGCGCTTGTTTTTTTGCAAAAAAAGGCGGACCGCTCAGCAGTCCGCCGTTGTTTTTTTATTCAGCAAGTCCGGAAACTGTGAAGTTTACCTCAACATTGAGCCAGCCGTCGTTGAAAACGGACTCGTCAACGATCTTAGCGGAGTAGCTGCCGTCATTGAGAGCTGTGGGCTTGGTGTTGTCGAAATCCTCGAACAGAGCGCCCTCGGCAGTTCTTGCATCGCCGGGAAGAGCGTTGTCCTCAACATAGCTGTTGTAGATGTTGGAGCGGATATTTCCGTCCTCAGTGTTGGTGTAGCCCTTCTTGGAGAGCTCTACCTCTTCGCCGTTGATCTTGATGCTGTTGATAGTGATGATAGCATCGGGCATGAGAGTCTCAGCGTCCTTGATGATAACTGCTGAGAATACACAGCCGCTGGGAGTGTACTGGTCGTTAGCGTCGCCTGTTGTGTCGAAGCGGAAGCCGTTTGTGTCAGCAGTTACGCTGACTGTGTAGTCGCCGTTTCCGTCGATGTGAGCGATACCTGCATCGTATGTGAGCATATCCTCGTTGGAGCCCATGTACTTGATCCACCACTGGCTGTCAGCGATAGCAAGGTAAGCGTCGCCGCTCTCGGGAACAACAGCGTCCTCGAACTCAACATCGTCAACAGCAACAGCAACGGGCTCGCTGGACTCATCGGATGACTCCTCCTCGGCAGTGGGAGCTTCTGTAGGAGCCTCTGTGGGAGCCTCAGTTGCAGGCTCAGAAGAAGACTCAGAGCTGGAAGAAGACTTGTCGCCGCAGGAAACTACGCTTCCGCAGATCATAGCGGAAAGAATTAAGCATGAGAGTAATTTTTTCATAATATGTGACCTCTTTCGTTAAAATTTTCGGAGCCTTGCCTTATGGACTCCTCAGACCATGGTCGAATTGAGGGCGGCCGAAGGTCTGCTGCTACTATAATAATACACAATTTTTGGTCTTCTTTCAAGATACTTATTGACCAAACTTTTCGTGCCTGAAAAATCCCTTATTGTGTATATTTGCCTGATTTTCCCGAAAAGAAGCCGTTTTGTAACTCATGGGCAACCGGTGTTTTCCGGTCTGTAAACTGTCCTTTGCTCAGTTTTTTTGGCCACGGATCGTGCAATTATTGCGACGGGCTCACAGAGGACAGCTGCCACGGGCCAGATGATCCAGCTTCTTCCCCAGTCGAAGGTGATGAAGCTGTAGCCAAGATATGCTGCGGTTATCAGTGACCAGTAAACGGTCATGGCTTTGGAGGAGCTGGCGCTGTCGGAGCGCTGATCCTTCTTTGAGCGGGCGTAGCTGTCCTCCTCCAGGAGCTTCTTGAAGCCGCCGCTGACGATGCTTGTGCGCACAAGCAGGAACACGCCTGCTGCCGCTGCTATGAACATCAGTGCCGGAGCGAGGTTTCCGGCCAGATAGCCGTCGCTGCCTGCGTCAAGAATGATCGGGGGAAGGAAGGCCAGCACGCAAATGATCACTCCCACCACGATGTCACGGATATGGTTGGGGTTGAACTTGGACTGTCTGTCCTTCACCATGCCGGTTACGCCGTACTCAGTGTCGATGCATTCGGGATCCAGGTACTCATAGGGCTTCATGGTCATGCCTGAGACGATGAACAGCGCCACAGCTCCTGCTATCAGAATGAAGAGCATAACTGCGCCAATAGCGTCGTTGACCTTTCCGTCGAACATATTGCTGCCGTCCAGCAGTATCGCAGGCACTGCGGCTAATATGCAAAGGGCTACTCCGGCGGCTGTGCGGACTGAGCGCTTCTCATTTGCGGCAAGGAAGCTGTTGGCCTCCTCCATGGAAACTCTTCTCAGCTCCGGGGCGGCCTCCTCGGGGAGGTCGGTGGTCTTCACGGGCTCTGTCACAGCAGGAGCCTCTATCTCATCTTTAACAAGGTAGTCGGTGCTTACTCCGAAGATCTGTGAGAGCTTGATGATCCTTTCAAGGTCCGGGGTGGACTGAGCTCCCTCCCACTTTGAAACTGCCTGACGGCTCACTCCCAGCTGCTCTGCAAGCTCCTCCTGAGAGAGGCCGGCTTTTTTTCTAAGGTCGATTATCTTGTCTGCAAGTATCATAATAGTACCTCCGTTTTTTATCTCGGAACGTCTTTCGTTCCACTGTCATCATTATAGCATATTGGGCAGTTGCCGTCTATAAAGCGGGCTTGGAAATTTGTCAACCGGCAGTTGCAAAGGCTATATTTCGGGGAAAACTGCACTTTACAAAAACGGTTGCAGCAAGGCTGTAGGGGCGGACCCATGTGTCCGCCCGGACAGGTCGTTCCTAATAAAAATACCCGGAGCTGCCACTCCGGGTAATTCTTTTTGTGTCACCTTGGACGCTTTATCAATGGTATTATACCATACAGTTAGTGTGCTGTCAAGGGATCTCTCAGCTCAACTCGAACATACCTGTGTAGAGCTGGTAGTATTTTCCCTGCTGAGCGATCAGCTCGTTGTGGTCGCCACGCTCGATGATCTTTCCGTGCTCCAGCACCATGATCGCCTGAGAGTTCCTTACGGTGGAAAGACGGTGGGCGATAACGAAAACTGTTCTGCCCTCCATGAGAGAGTCCATTCCCTTCTCGATGAGCGCCTCAGTACGGGTGTCGATAGAGCTGGTGGCCTCGTCCAGGATCAGCACAGGTGGATCTGCGATGGCCGCTCTTGCGATCGCCAGGAGCTGGCGCTGTCCCTGAGAGAGATTTGCGCCGTCAGCGGTGAGCATGGTGTCATAGCCGTTTTCCAGGTGGACGATGAAGCTGTCTGCGTTGGCAAGTTTAGCTGCTGCGTAGACCTCCTCATCGGTGGCGTCCAGCTTTCCGTAGCGGATATTGTCCATAACCGTGCCGGTGAACAGGTGGGTGTCCTGCAAAACTATGGACTGAGAGCGGCGCAGGTCGCTCTTTTTGATCTTGTTGATGTTGATGCCGTCGTAGCGGATCTTTCCGTCAGGCACATCGTAGAAGCGGTTGATCAGGTTGGTGATAGTGGTCTTTCCGGCGCCTGTTGAGCCAACGAAGGCGATCTTCTGGCCGGGCTTTGCGTAGAGGCTGATGCCGTTGAGGACGGTCTTGTTGGGCTCATAGCCGAAATAAACGTCGTCAAGCTCAACATTTCCACGCACCTCGGTGTAGGTGACAGTGCCGTCAGCCTTGTGGGGGTGTCTCCAAGCCCAGCGGCCAGTGCGCTCCTCGGTCTCGGAGATATTGCCCTTTTCGTCGATCTTTGCGTTTACCAGAGTAACATATCCGTCGTCAGCCTCGGGCTCCTCGTCGATAACGGCGAAGATCCTCTCCGCACCGGCAAGAGCTGTGAGCACGGAGTTGAGCTGCTGAGATACCTGAGTGATAGGCATTGAGAATGAGCGTGTGAACTGGAGGTAGGAGATAACTGTTCCCACGGTCATGCCGCCGAAGCCCTTGACGGTCATTATTCCGCCGGCTATAGCGGTAACGGCGTAGTGGAGGTAGGACAGGTTGTTCATGATCGGCATGAGGATATTTGCGAAGGTGTTGGCTCTTGTGGCAGCCTGACACAGCTCCTCATTGAGTGCGTCGAACTCAGCGCAGGAGGCGTCCTCGTGGCAGAATACCTTCACCACCTTCTGGCCGTCGATCATTTCCTCGATGTAGCCGTTTGCCCGTCCCAGAGCCTTCTGCTGAGCGATGAAGCCCTTTCCGGACCTGGATCCGATGAAGCCGATCACTCTGATGATCACGAAGAGCATGACAACTACCAGAATGGTCAGCTGCCAGCTGTAGATCAGCATTGCGGTGAAAACTCCCACGATAGTCACGGCCGAGCTGATGAACTGAGCAACGCTGTTTCCCAGCATCTCACGGAGGGTATCGGTGTCGTTGGTGTACAGCGACATGAGCTCGCCGTGGGTGTGCTTGTCGAAAAATCTGATCGGGAGAGACTCCATTTTGGTGAACAGGTCGTTCCTGATCCTCATGAGGGTGGTGGTGGAGATCTTCATCATCAGCCTCTGATACATGAATGAGGAAAGAGCTCCCAGGGCGTAGATACAGGCCATTGCAGCCAGTATGCCGATGAATTTGGACTTATCCCAGTGTCCGGTCTTGAGGGACTCCTCGATGTTGTCGATAAGGGGCTTGAGCAGGTAGTTTCCGGCGATACCGGCGAAGGCGCTGATGATGACTCCGATCACAACGAAGACGAAAAGTGCCTTGAAGCCGTACATATAGCTGAAAATGCGCTTGATAGTAGCTCCGGCGTTACCGGGCTTCTGCATGGGCTTTGTATTTCTAGGCGGCATTATTCATCAGCTCCTTTCTGCTGGGAGTCATATACCTCACGGTAGATCTCGCTGGACCTGAGCAGCTCCTCGTGAGTTCCCACGTCTGAGATCCTTCCGTTGTCCATTACGATGATACGGTCAGCGTCCTGTACGGAGGAAATACGCTGAGCGATGATGAAGGTGGTGGTGTCGGCCAGGTTTTCACGGAAGGCCTTGCGGATGCTTGCGTCAGTTGCGGTATCCACTGCGCTGGTGGAGTCGTCCAGGATGATGATCTTGGGCTTTTTTAGCAGAGCACGGGCGATACAGAGCCTCTGCTTCTGGCCGCCGGAGACATTTACTCCGCCTTGACCGAGGTCTGTGTCATAGCCCTCGGGGAAGCCCTCGATGAAGTCGTGAGCGCAGGCAGACTTGCAGGCGGCGATGATCTCCTCATCAGTTGCGTCGGGGTTTCCCCATTTCAGGTTCTCACGGATAGTTCCTGAGAACAGCACGTTCTTCTGGAGCACCATGGCCACGTTGTCACGGAGGGCGGTTATGTCGTACTCCTTTACGTCACGGCCTCCCACCAGCACCTGACCCTCAGTTGTGTCGTAAAGACGGGGGATCAGCTGGACAAGTGAGGTCTTTGAGGAGCCTGTTCCGCCGATGATGCCTATGGTCTCGCCGGACTTTATCTCAAGATCGATCCCAGAGAGGGCAAGATTGTTCATATCTTTAAAGTAGGAGAAGGAAACGTTCCTGAAAACAACAGATCCGTCCTTCACCTCAGTCTCGGCGCTCTCAGGGGAAACGATGTCCACCTCCTCGATGAGCACCTCGTAAATTCTCTGGAGTGAGGCTCTGGAGATGACGAACATGATGAACATGAAGCTGAGCATCATCAGTGACATGAGGATCTGTCCGACGTAGGAGATGAAGCTGGAGAGCTCGCCGGTCTCCATATCGCCGCCGACAGCCATTCTTCCGCCAAACCAGAGGATAGCGATGATGCTTGTGTACATGATCATCTGCATGAAGGGCATGGTCATGATGACCAGCTTTTCGGCGTTTACCTGAGCACGGCGCACCTTGTCGGTGTTGTCCAGGAACTTCTTCTTTTCGTGCTCCTCACGAACAAAGGCCTTGACTGTGCGGATACCCACTAAGTTTTCCTGAACACTGGCGTTCATGCTGTCGTAGTGGGCAAGCATGGCCTGAAATCTGGGGTGAGCCTTGGTCATGATCATTGCCATGAACAGCGCCAGCACGGGAACTGCACAAAGGAAGACCACAGACAGCCGTGAGTTCATTTTCAGGGCGGCGATAAGGGCGCATATCAGCATGATCGGCGCACGGAAGGCTGTTCTGATGAACATCATGAAGGCGTTCTGGATATTGGTGACGTCTGTTGTAAGACGAGTTGTGAGAGAAGCGGTGGAGAACTTATCAACATTTGCGAAGGAAAAGTCCTGCACCTTGTGGAAAAGTGCGCTTCTCAGGTTTTTGGCAAAGCCCATTGCGGCAACAGCGCTGAGTCTTCCGGCAAGAGCACCGAAGCACAGCGAAACGATGGACATCCCCACCATGAGAAGACCCATTCCGGCAACGTAGCTGATATTGCCCTTCTTGATACCGTTGTCGATGATCAGGGCCATAACAGCCGGTATCAGCACCTCCATGGCGACCTCGCCTATGATCGAAACAGGCGAGAGAATGGCCTGCTTCTTGTACTGACCCACATATGAAAAAATAGTTTTGAACATGGGCGGCTCCTTTCTTATTGGTTTTCTTCCATTTTTTTGTGCAGCAGACAGCCCAGCTCCATGGGGCTCGAAAAATCGCCCTCAATGCCTTCTATCTCCTGCATTTTCCCGGCTATGCGTCCGAGAAACTCCATTAGCTGAGCTTTTTCCTCCTCTGAGAAGCTGCCGAAGATCAGCTGGTCGTACTCCTCAAAGATCCGGATCCTGCTCTCGATAGCCTTTCTGCCCTCGTCGGTGAGGGTCAGGCGTTTGCAGCGCAGGTTGTCCGGGTCGGTCTCCTTCCGGAGAAGGCCGGCCTTTTGCAGCCGTTTGGTGGAAACTGCCACCGATGCCGGTGTTACGCCAAGGAGCTCCGCAAGATCCGCCTGATTGCAGTTCTCATTCTGCTCAATGCACTTCATGATGGCGATCTGGCCGAAGTGCAGGGGCGAATCCTCGCTTGCACGCTTGACGAAGAGCTTTCTCAGCAGGTGGATGTTCTCCAGCATACCAACGATCTGTTTGTTCTGCAAAACGATCACCTCTGTAATATATGTCGAAAAAAGGTTTACCCGTCAAACAGTTAAACGTTTAACCGACAGTCTGAGAGTTATTATAGCACATCTTTCTCCACCTGTCAAGGGGGAATGGCCGATGCCCAGGTGAGTATGTATGGGCGGACCCATGTGTCCGCCCGCACGACTCGACATAAAGTTGACAGGGTGGACGGAAAATGCTATAATACTATTATAATGAATAAATCTGCGCCCAGGCGCATACTTGGAGGATAATCATGAGCGGAAATAAAAACAGCTACGAAAGTCCATTCTGCACCCGCTATGCCAGCGAGGAAATGCAGTACGTCTTCTCTGCCGATAAGAAATTCACCACCTGGCGCCGCCTTTGGGTGGCTCTTGCAAGAGCTGAGATGAAGCTGGGTCTGCCTGTTACCGAGGCTCAGGTGAAGCAGCTTGAGGAGCACATCAACGACATCGACTATGAGGCTGCCGAGGCAAGAGAGAGGATCACTCGCCACGACGTTATGGCTCACGTTTTCACCTACGGACAGGCCTGCCCCGATGCTGCCGGGATCATCCACCTGGGCGCTACCTCCTGCTATGTTGGAGACAATACCGACGTGATCATCATGCGTGACGCTCTTCAGATCGTTCGCAGAAAGCTGCTGAACGTTATGAGCAACCTGGCTAAATTCGCCGATAAGTACAAGGGTCTTCCCTGTCTTGCATATACCCACCTTCAGCCTGCTCAGCCTACTACCGTGGGCAAGAGGGCTACTCTCTGGCTCAACGAGCTGCTCATGGACTTCGAGGACTTAGAGCACCGTATCTCTACACTGAAGCTGCTGGGCTCTAAGGGCACAACAGGCACTCAGGCCTCATTCATGGAGCTCTTTGAGGGCGACTCCGCTAAGATCAAGGAGCTTGAGAGAATGATCGCTGAGGAAATGGGCTTCGACAGCGTTGTTCCTGTTTCCGGCCAGACCTACTCAAGAAAAATGGATTCTCAGGTGCTTTCCGTACTCAGCGGTATCGCTCAGACAGCAAGCAAGTTCTCCAATGATATGCGCCTTCTCCAGTCCTTCAAGGAAATGGAGGAGCCCCGTGAGAAGAAGCAGATCGGCTCTTCCGCAATGGCCTACAAGCGCAACCCCATGCGCTGCGAGAGGATCACTTCCCTTGCACGCTATGTCATGATCGACAGCCTTAATCCTGCCTTCACCGCAGGTACACAGTGGTTTGAGAGAACTCTGGACGACTCCGCAAACAAGCGTATCTCAGTGGCTGAGGCCTTCCTGGGAGTTGACGCTATCCTCAACATCATGATGAACGTTACTGACGGCATCGTGGTATATCCTCAGATGATCCGCCGCAGACTTATGGCTGAGCTGCCCTTCATGGCAAGTGAGAACATCATGATGGACGCCGTTAAGAAGGGCGGCAACCGTCAGGAGCTCCACGACCGTATCATGGATCTGTCCATGGAGGCCGGCGCTAACGTTAAGGAGAAGGGCTTGGACAACAACCTTTGCCAGCTCATCGAGGAGGATCCTCTGTTCATGATTGAGAACAAGGAGGAGCTGGAGGAGAAGCTCCGTCCCGAGCTTTACGTTGGAAGAAGCGTTCAGCAGGTGGAGGAATTCCTTGCAGACTGCATCAAGCCTATCCTGGACGAGAACAGCGATCTTCTGGGCGAGAGCTTTGAGATGAAGAACTAAACCACCGAAACAGTGCGGGGCGATGAGAGCATCGCCCCATACGATTATTTGGCATAAAACTGCGGGGTGCAGGGCAGAGCCCTGCCAGGAGCCCGTCCAATGTAGGGGCGGACCCAGGTGTCCGCCCGCAATTCGTATGCCCTCAGAAAAGGAGGAACGACCATGAAATGTCCAATTTGCGGCGGAGAGACCGGCAGCGGTATCCTCTCCAGCAGCGGCTTCGGATTTCAGCCGCTTATACTGACCTTCACTCCCTCAGAGGAAGTGGGGAAGAGCGTTTTCCAGCAGAACAATTACTCCGTGCCGTCCTTTACGTTTTCACGGACACCGGCGTTTTTCTGCAAAAAGTGCATGAAGGTCTATCCGGTGATAGATATGGGAGGAGAACCAAGCGTATGAAGAAGGAATATCTGGAAGCCGGCAAGATCGTGACCACTCACGGTATCCGTGGCGAGGTGAAGATCATGCCATATACCGATTCTCCGGAGCTTTTGGCGGAGTTCAACAGGCTCTTCCTGGGGAAGGAGCACAAGGAAGTCATCATCAGCCGTTCGAGAGTTTTCAAGACCGCCGTTATCGCCAAGATAGAGGGCATAGACACTCCCGAGGAGGCGGAAAAGCTCCGCAACAAGATGCTGTATATGCACCGTGACGACCTGGAGCTGGACGAGGACACCTACTTTGTGGCTGACCTGATCGGCCTTGAGGTGAAGGACGCAGACACCGGGGCAGTTTACGGAAAGATCGTTGATGTTATGCAGACAGGCGCCAACGACGTGTACGTTATCAAAGGCGAGAGGGAGTACCTTGTGCCGGCGATCGCAGACGTGGTGGTCTCCACGGATATAGACGGCGGAACGATGACTATCCGGCCTTTGGACGGGCTGTTTGACTAAGGAGCACACATGAAAATAGAGATAATGACACTTTTCCCGGAGATGTGGGAGCTGAGTCAGCTCCACCACAATTTGCGTCCCTACGTCATTGCCAGCGGAAGAAAATCTCCGCAGAACATAAAAACTGAGGAATTTGTATGAAAATAGAGATAATGACACTTTTCCCAGAGATGTGCGAAGCCGTTCTGGGGGAGAGCATAGTGGGCAGAGCCCGAAAAGCCGGCAAAATCGAAGTTCACTGCCGCCAGATCCGGGACTACTCCACCGACAAGCACCGCCGTGTTGACGACAACCCCTACGGCGGTGGAATGGGCATGGTCATGCAGTGCCAGCCCATTTACGACTGCTACAATGCGGTCTGTGAGGAGCTTGGCAGCAAGCCCCATACTATATATATGTCGCCCAAGGGCGCTGTTTTCACCCAGGAAAGAGCTATCGAGCTCTCCAAAATGGACAACATCCTGATCCTCTGCGGCCATTATGAGGGCGTGGATCAGCGTGTTATCGACAAGATCGTGGACGAGGAGATCTCCATCGGCGATTACGTCCTTACAGGCGGCGAGCTTCCGGCAATGGTGGTGGCTGACTGCATCGCCAGAATGTGCCCCGGAGTCCTCTCCGACGACATCTGCTTCGAGGAGGAGAGCATCTACGGCGGACTTCTGGAGTATCCCCACTACACCCGGCCGGAAATTTGGGAGGGCGAGGGTATCCCGCCGGTGCTTTTGACCGGTCATCATAAAAATATTGCTCAGTGGAGACACGATCAGAGCCTTGAGATCACCAAGGAAAGACGCCCTGACCTCTACGAAAAGTATATCAAAAAAACTGACTAATCAAAAATTGCGGTAAATCGGGTCATATGACCATATTTTGCTAATAGATGTTAACAAATTGTATACTCCGGCCGAATTTCTCCGTCTAGCAATATTCAACAGATTCCACTGTTGAAAACTATACACTTTCAACAATGGCTATCAACAATTTTTTGTGGTGATAATTCACAACCAAAAGGAAAAAAACTCTCGGTCATTCTATATAAATGTAGAATTTCATGAGAATCGGAAATTTTAGCATAAAAATCCGTTGACTATGAAAAAAAATGAATGTATAATGATATCAGCAACTGAAACAATTTGCGCAGAAAGGTCTCCCGATCTCCCAATGGAGACCCATTTTAGAGAATAGGAGAGTTGAATATGTTTGTCAGAGAAGTAATGGTAAAGAATCAGGTCGGCCTCCACGCAAGACCCGCTACATTCTTCATTCAGAAGGCTAACGAGTTTAAGTCATCTATCTGGATCGAGAAGGAAGAGCGCAGAGTTAACGCTAAGAGCCTCCTGGGTATCCTTTCACTGGGCATCGTAGGCGGTACAAATATCAAGGTCATCGCTGACGGCGCTGACGAGAAGGCTGCTGTAGACGCTCTGGTAGAGCTGGTCGAGAGCGGCTTCAGTGAGGAGAACAGATAAAGATCAACCATTAAAGCTCAGGCCGTTACGCAATGTAACGGCCATTTTGTTTACTCTTTCATAAGCTGAGCCGCCATCGTTTCGGCAAATATCCCGTAGCCACGGGTGGGGTCGGCCACGAAAACGTGGGTCACTGCCCCGACTAGCTTGCCGTTTTGTATGATCGGACTGCCGCTCATGCCTTGAACTATGCCTCCCGCCTGTGCCAGAAGCTCCTCATCTGTGATGCGGATCACCATGTTTTTCGGCGAGGCGCTGTCGGAATAGTCAACGCTTTCGATCTGGGCGCTGTAGAGCTTTGGCTCAGTGCCGGAAACGGTCGTGCGGATGAAGGCCTCGCCCTCGGTGACCTCCTGACGATATGCCAGCTTGTACTCATCCCCGGCGAGATCCTCCGCAGCGGCCTTGGTGAGCGTCCCGTAGATGCCGCTTTGACAGTTCTCCGTCAGCACTCCCAAGGGCTCTGAGCCGCCGAATTTCCCACGAAGCTCCCCGGGAAGCCCACGCTCACCCTTCTGAGCCTCGGTGATCTGGACAGGAACAGCCTCGCCGCTTTGCAGAGGAACAAGTCCCCCTGTGTCTGAGTCACAAATGGGGTGGCCAAGGCCTGCGAAGGCGCCGGTAGACTTGTCGATGAAGGTCATGGTGCCGATGCCGGCAATGCTGTCACGGACCCACATCCCCCCACGCCAGCCCCCGTCCTTATCGGACTGAACTGGCTGAAGACTGGCGGTGATCTGGGCTCCCCCACGGTCTATCTCAAGAGAGACAGCCTGTCCGCCGCTGGATCCGATCACCTGCTGGAGCTCGCTGTTGGAGCTGACAGGAAGTCCCCCGGCACGCTTTATGATGTCGCCTATCTCAACTCCGGCCTGTGCCGCCGGACAGCTTTTTTCGCCGGGTGAGGTCTCTACCTCCCCAAGACCGGTGACCATGACGCCCTCCATGAGCAGCTTTATGCCGAAGGGCGAGCCTCCTGCCACGAGCACAGGAGCCTCCTGGCGGTGGATCTCCACGTTTTTCACGGGGATCGCTCCGAAAAGAGCCAGTGTAGCCTGTCCGGAGGCAGGTACGGCCTCGGAGAAGCTCAGCTCCGGAAAGCCTGCAAGAGCAACTCCTGCGCCGGCCTCAGCAGTCAGATCCGAGGGCAGCCGCCGGGAGTAATACTCCGCCGCACCGAACATTCCCAGGAGAGCTGCGGAGAGGACTGCCGCCGCAGTCCGTGTAAGTGATCTGCGAATTTGCATTGATCCGCTTCCTTTCGACCTTTGATTTTGACCCGGAAGTCAGCCGGTCAGTGATTAGTATGCGCATTTTTCCGGAAAAAACAATAGGTGATCTTTGAGAAGCCCATGTATATCCTGGGCAAAAAGGAGAATACTATGAAAAACAAGAAAAAACAAAGCACGCTGCTCAGTGCAGCAAAGGCTGTCGGGGTGATCCTGGCGTTTATATTCCCGGGAGCAATGGCGATCCCGGCAGGTGCCGGCATAATGAGCCATCGGGACTCCTACGGTGATGAGCTCTGGGCTCAGGGACTGCTGCTGCTGATCTCGGGAGCGGCTATGATCGTTGGGGCGCTGCTGTGCATCTCACGGAAGGAGCTGCCCAATATCCTGGCGCTGGTGCTGGATATTCCCGGGATAGTCCTCTGCATGGCCATGCTTTACAAGATCGCAGACCACGCTGACCGTGCCGGCTGGAGCGACAAGTTCACCATGGAGCCGATCAGCGAGATGTACAAGGAAAGGCTGATCCCCTGCGTGATACCGGCTGCTTTGATACTGGTGACCGCACTGGTGCAGCTCTTCTCAGAGGAGGTCACCTCCGCCAGAAGGCAGCGCAAAAAGCTGCGCACAGAACGTGAAAACGCACCCGCTCCGCCCATAATCGGCGATGACAGCCAATGATATTATACCCCAGATCCTGCGAAAAACAAGTCGAACTGACGGGAGGAGCTCCCTCTGGATATAAAGAAAAACACCGGGAAGAAATTCCCGGTGTTTCCCCTTTAAAAGGAGGTGGAGTATATGAAATTGAAGAATGCGTTGTTTAGCTCTGCTCGCTGATGAGGAGGGAAACTCTGTTCTGGATCATATCAGCAGTTTCCTGTGCAGAGCGCTCGCCGGCGAAGAAGGACTTGACCTCTTCGTCAACTATATCGGTGACTTCGTCGTTGTAGAGGAAGACGTTGGATGAAGCGGCCTCGCTGATGTACTTCTCTAAGGAGTCACGCTCTTCCTTGGTAAGAGGAGGGATAACGATCTCGTCAACGCCTTCGCCCATCCAGTAGGTGTCATCGTAGTATTCCTTCTTGCCGCTTTCGTCCTCCCAATAGGGCTTTTCCATGGCGGCATCAAGGATCTTGGACATTTCAGTTTTAACTGTGGGGAGACCGTCCATCATGTGGTAGTCGGTCTTCTCGTAGCTCTCCTCTGTGAAGAACTGGCTTATGAACTGCCAGCAGGCTTCCTTATCGGAGGCGTTGTTGAGGATAGCGAAGCTCTGACCCAGGTTGAGCTGGCCGCCCTTGCCGTCGCTGGAGGGATAGCCTACCAGAGAGATGTCTTCACCGAATTTTCCGGCCTTAGCCTGTGCGTATTCTCTTCCTGAGTAGATATTGATGAAGGAAAGGAGCGCCTTATCGTTGCGGCAGGCTACCTGCATATCGTCGTAGTATTTGTCCATTTCCTCCTGAGAAGCGTTCTCCCAATCGGGTGCGTCCTCTGTATCAGAGAAGCGGTCTGCGAATTCAAGGAGCTTCACGAATTCCTCGGAATTGAATGAGCAGGTGCTTGTGGCGTAGTCGATAAAGCCGCAGCAGCCGTTAGTGAGACGGCCGAAAACAGCCTCCTTTGTGTTGCCCTCGTCGAAGAGCTTCATTCCGCTGGGAAGGTTATCGTAGGTCTCGATGAGCTCGTCAAGAGTCCAGTTGTCGTGATCCACGAACTTTTTCTTTGCGGCCACTGTATTGATCGTGAATGAGGGTGAGAGGCTCAGCAGCTTGCCGTTGCATTCACCTGCGGTGAGCACACTGGGGATCAGGTCGTCCTTGCTGACTGTGCCGTTTGTGCCAAGGAAATCGTAAAGGTCGGCATAAACGTCCTTGTTTGCCAGAGACTTTACAACTGAAAGGTCGTAGGTATAGATCATGTCGGGAGCGTTTCCGGCGATGATGTCCATTTTCAGCTGCTTTGAGGAGGTGTTGGTCATCTTCTCGGCTTCGTCGTCCCACTCGTCGTACTTGCTGTAGTCTGAGATGCGGATCCTGTACTTATCGCTGGCCTTGTTGAAATCGTTGATCTTTGAGGTGATGTTGGGGTCAGAGTACATCAGTCCCAGTGTGACAACGATAGTGTTCTCCAGCTCAGAGGAGTCACGCTTTGTGATGCGGTAGAATTGAGTTCCGCCGGTGGACCAGTTCTGCTCAAGGATGATGAAATCGCCGTCCTCAAGAGCAACTACTCCACGGATATAGTCTCCGTTAAGGTCGGAATCGATCCAGTTGATCAGCTCCTCGCCGCTGCCGTCCTCCTTGATAGCGTAGAGGCCGGCCTGACCGGAGGCGTAAAGTGCATAGCCGTTTGCGCCGGGAAGAAGTGCGCTGATATTGCTGATAGAGGTATCCTTCAGATTGATCACATCGTCTGATACCTTGAAGGTATCGGTTTCGATGAACTTGATCGCCTGGCTGTTGGAGCCCTCGTCCCATGCGGAGAAGGCCAGACGTCCGTCTGTTGTGATGCAGGAGTTATAGATCCAAATGTCATCGCCCAGGTCGATCTCGTCGCCCAGGGATCCGTCCTCGCCGAGGGTAACATAAATGCTCTGTTCGCCGCTTATACAGAGGATCAGCTTTCCGTCGGAGCAGGGAATGAGTGAGTCGATGTAGACTCCGCCCATCTCATCATCTTCAGAGCTGTACTTGTCAAGTCCCTTGATCTCGTTCTTGCTGATCACCTTGCCGTCCTGACCGATCGAAACGATAAGGTACTTGGTTTTAGCAGAAGCGTAGAATGCCTCCCAATCGAAGCTCTCGCTTTCGAATTCTGGTGACTTATAGTCGGGCATCTCACAGGCGTACTCAGTGATAGTGACCAGGGCGTAGATAGTGCCGTCGTGAGCAACAGTTGTTCTGAAATAGTGCTCGGAATTCTCGGGGAGATCCAGCTGCATATCCACCTTCTCATAGTCGGCGAATTCGCTGTCGGTGATGAACATACCCATTTCATCTTCTGTGCCGCCTGTGATAAGGATCTTGCCGGAGTCGCCCAGAGAGATCATCTGCTCAACGTAATCGAGGGAAAGGCTTGAGTCAAGCTCCATAGCACGGTATGAGTTCTGAACCACCTGGTCGGCGGTCTGCTTGGGCTTGGTCTTGGGCTGGTCGGAGGAGCCGCAGGAAACTGCTGCTGAGCCCATAAGGGATAATGCGAGGATACCTGCCGCAGTGCGGCGGAAGAAATTTTTCATCATGGCTTTGTCCTTTCTTGGTGTTATATATGATCTTTCTTTTGTTTGAGAACTCCTGCCCTTTTCCGGAGGCCTCTCAGGGCCTTGCCGGCTTTTTTCAGGAGCCTTTGTTTATTTCTCTGCCACAGCACATAGCCCCAGATGAGCGCTCCGGCTGCGGTAAGTATGGGTATGATAAGGGTCAAGCGCCTTGCGAAGTAGATGAAGCTCAGCTTCACCTCGGTCATTCGTGAGGCGTTCTCCCAGAATGGCAGCACTATGGGTTTTTCCCTGACTGCCAGAGACGAGAGCTTCCCGAAGGCCTTGGCCAGCTTTCGGGGGTCGTATCTTGTGGAGTTCACCACCAGCTCGCAGTTGTCCTCATAGGACTCGAACTGCTTCTTGACGCTGTTTTTTGCCAGGTTTTTCACCGGGTCGGGAACTATACATTCATAGCAGGTGACCTTGTCAAATCCGGCAGCCGGGGCGTAGTCGCTGTAGTCGCTGTAGTCGCTGGAGCTGCTGGGATCGCTGTAGCTTGAGCTGGCTGATATGGCCGAGGCGCCCTCATAGGTGATGTAGGCTCGCCTTGTTTTGCCTGCGCACTTTTTGTCGGCCTTGTCGGTGGGAGCCTCAACTACGCCGGAAACGTAGAATTTCTCGCCGTCGATGAAGATGTCCATGCCGGCCACGTCTGTTGAGCCGTAGAGGTCGAAGGCCAGCTCGCTGTCGATAACTGCGCCGTCCTGCATCACAAGGTCGTCTGACAGGTAGGATCCGCTTAGCAGCCGGAAGCTGCGGAAGAGGAAGAAGTGTCCTGCCACGGCAGTGATCTTAGCCTCAGAACGGGTCTTTGCAGCCTTTACAGTGGAGGTGCCCACCTCAGCGCTGTAGGCGTCCGGTACAAGGGTCTTCCCCTCCTCTGGGGAGATCGAAGCCTCCCGGAGAGCGCTGACCAGTCCCGCTCGGACTGCGCCGATGGAATTTTCCTTAAAGCCTGAGTCTTCTGTCAGGAAGCAGCTGATCTGGGAGTAGCCTCCCTGACCGCCGGACCAGTCTTCTGCGGCACGGTCGTACTGACGGCTCTTAGCGCAGGAGCCTCCCACGGCGGTGAGTATCAGCGCCGCAGTCAGGCAGACCGCATTGGCTCCGGCAAGAAGTGCCTGCCATAGCCTGATCTTATGTTTCATCAGCCCACCGCCTTATTTGTCCTTCATGCGGACCTGAGAGCCGGGCTCGATCTTGCTGCTGGCGGTGGTGATAACGTTATCGCCGCTGTAGATCGCTCCGCTTACTGCGCTGGAGAGCTCGTCTGCGGCCACCACCTCAACGTCAACTCTCTCCGCATAGTAGCGGTTTCCGAGAGGAGAATTCTTGGAGGTGACGGTCAGCACGAACTTGCCCTTGGTGTCCTCGTGGACAGCGCTGTTTGGAACGATAGCGTCGTAGTTTCCGCTTCCGCAGGGGATAGATACTTCGAGGAAGCTGTTGGGCTCCACATCGCCGGTGATCGAGAAGATGAGCCTCTTGTTCCGTGAGCCGGGAGTTGTATCGCTCTTGATGTCGGTGAGCACGGCCTGCATATCGCCGTACCAGTTGTTTATGATCTCGGCCTCAACGCCGGTCTTGATCTTCTTGGCCTTCTCAGCGTCAACTGTGACCTCAAGGGTATAGCCCTCTTCGGAAATGTCTATGGAGACAGCTGCTGAATCGGGGATCGTTTCCTCGCCGGGCTTGATGAAGACTCCGCTGACAACGCCGCTGTACTTGGACTTGATCTCAGTGACCTCGGACTCCTTCTTCAGCTTTTCCACCTTTTCACGCTGCTTATCGGCAGCCTGCTTAGCGGCCTGAAGATCCAGGTCATCCAGCTTGGACTTGTTGGTGTTCTCAGCCTTGGTCTTGTTCAGCTCAGCGATCAGGCCTTCCAGGGTCTGCTGCTTGAGCTGTACATCAGCCTCAAGGACGTCTATTGAACTCATCTCGCCTTCTGAAAGGCTCATCTCGTATTCAGATGTAGCGGCTGTCAGCCAGTCTACCTGAGCCTCAGCCTGAGAAAGCTGATCCACAAGGCTTGCACGGACGGCGAATTTCTCGTTGTTGTACTGCTCTCTTGCGGAGTTCTTTGCGGCTTCCTTGCTTTGGAGCTCAGCCTGCAAAGAGGAGCCGTCGCCCCCCTCTGACAGGATCTGAGTATAAAGGGAAAGGGTGTTGTTGTAATCTGTTTCAGCTTCGGAGGCTCTTGTGTAGAGCTCCATGAGAGTACCAGTGTACTCCGGGGCAGCCATTGAATACTCGTCTGAGTCGATAGCTGAGATCGTAGATGAGAGCTTGGTCTGGAGCTTGGTCTGAGCGGTGAGCTCGGCCTTGTTCTGGTTGTAGGCGTCCTTAGCGGCCTGAGCGCTGCCCTGCGAGGCGATCGCTGCGTCACGCTTGGCGATAGCTGCATTCAGCTCAGCTCTGGCGTTCTTGATGCCCTGGTCCTCAGTGGAGTAGTCAGCAGGAGGAGCCAGCAGAGCCTTCTGGTAAGCCAGATCCAGCTCGGCCAGAGTTGCCTCCTCAGCAGCGAGAGTGTCGCTGGAAGACTTGGTCACTGTAAAGAGCACGTCGCCCTTCTGGACCTCCTTGCCCACCTTCACCATGATCGTATCAACGGTCTTGTTGCCGTCAACAGTCACATCGTAGGACTGGTTGGAGGTGACCATTCCGCTTCCTCTGACACGCTCGGTGAGCTTTCCGCTGGTGGCTCTCTCGGTGGAGATCTCCGGCAGAGACTTGTTCATGATCGTGTTCGAGCAGAAGGTCAGCACCAAAAGCGCTGCCAGGAATACTATTAGTATGGTCTTGATGATCTCACGTTTCCTGCGAGGGTCACGGACCTGATTTTCTTCTTTCATATGTATATCTCCTTTTAATGTCATTAGCCCTTTATTCCGCCTGAGTAGGTGATACCCTCCACCAGGTCGTCCTCTCCGTAGAGGAACATGAGGATAGTGGGCACCATGTAGACTACTCCCACAGCGAAGGCCAGTCCGACGTCGCCGGTGTTTATCTGTGAAAGGAATACCGACAGCGGGTGGTAGTTTGCGTCCTTCATGAGGATCAGGGGCTGCTCCACCATGTTCCAGAAGTCGATGAATACCAGCATGGCCACGGATACGAGAGCTCCCCGGCAGAGGGGAAGATAGATCCGGAAGAGTATTTGCAGCTCTCCGGCGCCGTCCAGTCGGGCGGCCTCGGTGTAGGCCACAGGGATCCTCTTCATGGCCTTGGTCAGCAGGAAGATGCTGAAGGGCGAGAAAATTCCCGGCAGGATGATCGCCCAGCGCATATTTGCAAGGCCGTTGGGGATCTGACCATTGGGGTAGAAGATGTTGGTGATCGTGGTTTTGATGAATTCCGCCACCAGGAAGTTAGGCACAAGAGTTACCTGATAGGGCATGAGCATGAGGATGATGTAGGCGAAAAAGATGATCGCCTTGATCTTGCCCTTGCTCCTGGCGAAGCCGTATGAGGCGAAGACCGCTACCAGCAGCTGGAAAAACGTGATCGGAACAGTCAGTATAACTGAGTTCCAGAATTTCATCAGGTAGTCCGGACTTTTCAGCAGAACTGCCTTGTACTGGTCAAGAGTGACCTTATCGGGGATGAACTTCAGATTGACGTTCTCTGAGATGAAGACCTTTTTGTCATCGGTCATATTGCTGAACATTGCGCCGTAGTTGGCGGCGATCTCAGATGAGGTCATGAAGGAGTTGGCTATAGTAAGCACAGTTGGCATCAGGAAGAGAAATGCTGCGAGTATGGCAACTACGGTGCAGACCGCATCTCCTGCACGCCGGCGTTTTAGTCTGGTCATCAGTTCTCCACATCCTTTCCGAAGATATTCTCAGAAATGAGGAGGACTGCGATGATCACGATCATCACTGCCGCAAAGAGCACCGCCGCTGCTGAGAGCTTCTGGTAGTCAAGTGAGGCGAAGGTGTTGTTCATGAAGTGCTGGAGCATATACAGCTTGTCGTAGGGGTAGTCGCCGGTGAGGAGGTATACCTCACGGAAGATCTTGAATGAGTTGATCATGGAAAGGATCAGCACGAAGACGATCGTGGGCGACAGGTATCTGAGCTTGATATGGAAGAACTGATAGATCCTTCCGGCGCCTTCCAGCTCGGCCACCTCCAAGATGTCCTTGGGGATGCCTGCCAGGGCTGCCATGAACAGGATCATGTTGTAGCCAAGGTTTTTCCAAAGGAACATACATATTAGTATTATCTGTCCGTGGCTTGATTTCAGCCAGTCCACTCCATGGCCGCCGAAATGCTCGATGATCTGGTTGATAGTACCGTGGTTGTGGAAGAGCACCTGCCATACCAGCACGACTGAGGCTGTAGGCACCATGAGTGGGCTCAGGAAAAACGTGCGGAATGCGCTCTTGCCGGGGATGTTCCTCTCCAGCATGACAGCCAGCGCCAGCGAAAGCACCAGCGCCAGGGGCACGGATACCGCCGAGAAGAGCCCGGTGTTCTTGGCCGCCGCAAGGAATGCGTTGTTCGAGAAGAGCTTTATGTAGTTGCTCAGCCCAACGAACTGCTTGGTGTTGGGGTTGTTGATCATGGAGTAGTACACCACGATCCCGAATGGTATCAGGAAAAAGATCAGGACACCAAGTAAGCTGGGCAGTATGCAGAGGTTGCTTGCGATGCGCACTCTCCGTCTGCCGCATGGGTCTTTGGAACGTTTCATTGGATCACTACCTTGCCTTTGTTCTGTATAGCTCTATATATTAGTGTCGCACAGGAAGGGAAATGACGACGCTGAAATATATTTTTTTGATTTAACGTTAGCGGAGGTGAGCTCCACTACCCTAATGATAATACTTTAACGAGGCTCTGTCAATAGATCTTGCAGTTTATTTGCATTTTTTGCGAAAAAATAACAGCCTTTGCAAAAACCTGACATTCCGCAATATTTGGGCATAAACCGCAATATCCGGGGAGCTGCTCGTTTGTACCAGCGTATTAACGATAGTAATACAGCTGTTACGCCTATATGATAGCACTCTTGAATGGGTTTGTCAAGGGCTTTTGCAAAAAATTTGCACTGCTTACAAGATCCTTCTCATTGTGCAACTCAGAGGGCGGAGGAGAAATGTTTTTGTGCAAAATGACTTTTTTTGCAAAGTGCTATTGACAAGAGCCAGGCTGTGTGGTATAATGTTCTCTGTTGAATGTCATGCGGGTGTAGTTCAATGGTAGAATTCCAGCCTTCCAAGCTGGTTACGTGGGTTCGATTCCCATCACCCGCTCCAAAAAAGCAGCGCAAGGCTGCTGATTTTTTCCTGTGCGCCTTTAACTCAGCTGGATAGAGTAACTGCCTTCTAAGCAGTAAGCCGCTGGTTCGAATCCAGCAAGGCGCGCCATTCCGAAACTCTCCGTTAAATGACTCCATCTAATGGAGAGCTTCGTTCTTGTTTATATGGTGGGTGTAGCTTAGCTGGTTAAAGCGTCGGATTGTGGTCCCGAAGACCGTGGGTTCGAATCCCATCTCCCACCCCAGAAGAATAGGCACTTTCTCGAATGAGGAAGTGCTTTTTTCGTTGTTTTCCTACATTTTTCCTACGCTATTTTGCGATACCTGCAAAATCAAGGACGAATAAAGACGATAAAAAATCAGCAGAATAGTTCTTTCTTCCATCGGGATAACAGTTCTTCTGTTAAAGCGTCTTGACTAATATTTTATAGCTTGTTATAATAATATAAAAGATAAGGAGGTTCCTTATGTCAGATACAAGAGAACTACTGCCTGTTCTGCTTTCTGAGAAGAGCAGAAAGATCAAGGGCAGCATATATAACAGGATGCAGGTTGATTTCGCTTACAACTCCAACCACATCGAAGGCAGCAGACTTACACATGACCAGACCAGATATATCTATGAGACACGCACTATCGACGGTACTGTTCCGGTGAATGATGTATTTGAGGCTGCAAATCACTTCAGATGCTTCGACTACATCCTCGACACCGTCAATGAGCCTATAACTGAAGACTATATAAAGCAGCTCCACTGTATGCTGAAGAATGGCGTTATGGAGGATGATACAGATTACGCTGTTATCGGCGACTATAAGAAGTACCCTAATGAGGTCGGCGAGATAGAGACAGCCTTACCGGAAGATGTATCCGGTCTTGTACAGGATCTGCTCCGCAAATACGAAAGCAAGCCTTCTCTCGACCTGTATGACGTCGCTGAGTTCCATGCCGCTTTTGAAAAGATACACCCCTTTTACGACGGAAACGGCCGTATAGGCAGGCTTCTGATGTTGAAACAGTGCCTTGCTAATAGCATTGTCCCTTTCTTCATCAATGAGGATATCAAGCACTTCTACTACGTCGGACTGAAAGAGTGGCAGCTTGAAGAAAAAAAGAACCGCCTGCTGGACGTATGTTTGACTATGCAGGACGATATGAAAGCTATCCTTGACTACTTCCGTATCAGCTACGATAAGGCTGAGCTTACAGCAAGAGAACTCATAAACAAGCATATATAAAACTTCGTCCCCGCAGCTGCGGGGACTTTCTGTATCATTCTTCAAATACCTTATCAGCTTCTTCAAGATTCAGAAGGTAATACTTCCTGCCTTTCTGCCTGTTCTCAATAAGCATTGTAGCAGGAATGAGCTTCAGCCTGCTCCGCACTGTGTTTTCGGATAAGTCCATATGTTTGATAAGCTCATCACGTCCTATGCCTATATTGGAAAACAATGCCGCCTGTATCAGCAGATCGTATAGTCTGAACATATCAGCCTTTTCAGCGTTAGGCAGCTTCTTGACATTTTTGCCGTAGTAATCCCACTTTTGCATTTTCTCTTCAAGTGTCTCTGCGAGCTGCTGCATAGATACCTCAACTATTCCGAGGAACATATCCACAAACGGCGTAAGCTCACCTTTATTGTGCGGATCGTTGCATACGTCAAACGCCTTATAATACTTTGAGATATTCTCTTTTATGGTGTATGACAACCTGAATCCTATAAGCGGAGTAAGCTGTCTCGAAAGAAGATAGCTGCTGATAAAACGGCTCGTTCTGCCGTTACCGTCATAGAAGGGGTGAATATATCCGAACAGGTAATGGAATACAGCTATCCTTATAAATATATCAATATCGTCATCATTAAGTACCGAAAGGCTCTGTTCAAATGTCTCAATTATCTTGCTCTCAGGCAATAATCCCTTGTGAATGACCTTCTGAGTTGCGGACTGGACTTCAACGCCGGACCTGCGGAATATTTCTCCGTCAGGCAGATTATCGGGATCATTTGCCTTTATCTCCTCATAGAAGATATCGTCATATACCTTCCTTATATCCTGACAGGTCCTGAACGACATAGGCTGACGGCGCTCAAGCATGACATATTTCGTTATAAGACCAACAAAGCGGTTTCGTTTATTATGTGAGGATAAGTCTTGTAATATCTCTCCGATCTCCTTGCGAGTGCTGTGAACACCCTCAATATCATTGGTAAGCAGTATTTCGTCTATCAGGCAGCGGTTAGTGAACTGCTCTATCGCTATTTTGGGGAGCGCATAGTAAAGGTCAGCAACTGCTTTATCAAGACGCTCTATAGCGATAATACGCTTGTAGATCTCAGGCGTCTGGCATATAAAAGCCGGATTATTCCCTATGCTTACAGGTAAATGAATAGTATCCCCACTATTAAAGCGGCTCTCATATTCTTCCTTGTACTCTTTTGCACCCATGTGAAAAAGTGCTTTCAACGTTTTTCTTGACATATATCTCATCTCCGTTCATTACATATATTATGAGAAACTCAAATAAGTATATACATTGCGTGAGTACATTAACACTATGGATTGCAAAACGCAAAATCATACGGTTTTTGCGTTTCTATATAAGATTATATCATCACGCAGCACAAATGTCAACAGATTTGAGTTTGATGAAGCAGGCGCCCCCAATATAGGAACGCCTGCTCTTAGTTTATCCTTCATTGCTGCTGCCAAACAGATCCGTGAAGCAGCTTGTGATATAGTCCATTTCAGTCTTTTTATCCGAATCATCGGTATGGCTGTACACATTAAAAGTTGTGAGGAAGTCGCTGTGACCTGCGTAATCCTGTACCTGCTTTACCGAGAACGCGGTATTATTGGCGAGGAGGCTGATACAGGAGTGCCTGAGTTCGTGGAATCTTATGTGCGGAAGCTCGTTTTCATCGAGGAGTTTTATGAAGTGATGTGTTATACTGTCCGGCGTTATTAGTGCGCCTACAGCGTTAACGCAAAGGAAATCACGATATTCATTCGTCTCTCTTATCAGATTATCCTGCTCCGCTTTCAGAGCCTTAAGGTAGCTATAGAGAGCGTCGTTCATAGTGAAGCTCCTCTCACTGCTTTCTGTCTTGAGAAAGTATTTCAGTATAATATCCTTCGGTTTACGGCTGTTTGTGTGACCTATGACCTTATACGTCCCATGTGGAAGTATACTGGAATCGCCTACAATAACACTCTGTTTTATGTGCAGCAGCCGGTTCTCAAAGTCAACATTATCCCAGGTGATACCGACTACCTCAGATCTTCTGAGTCCGAGCACCATAGCGAGGATAACGGGTGTTTCTATGTAGGAGCCTTTAGCAGCTTGTGCAAGTTTGTTAAGCTGTTCGGCGTTGTAGTAACTGCTTTCTTTTTTGACCTTAGAAGGCTTGTCCACAACTCTCATGGGATTCCTGAGTATGAAGTCGTTCTTCTCAGCGTATCTGAAAGCCGGTCCGATAAGGCTGAGCATTTTATGTACGGTTTTAGGGCTTTTACCTGCATCTATCAGCGTGTTGCAAAAGTACTCAATATCCTTCGCCCTTATATCCTTAAGAGGCTTGCCGTTCTTAAAGTATGGCTTGATATGCTTGTTCAACGCACACTGGTAGTCGTTGTAGGTGGTCGGTGACATTTTGACCTTGTTGATCTCAAGGCAGTACTCAGCACATTTATCCAGCGACCACGATGCAAACTCACTGTCAACTATACCGTCATAACGAGATACTATCTCCTGAGCTTTATCATCAGCCATACGCTTATTGATCCTGCGTCCGTAGTTATCATACGCCTTTATCCCCGTCGAAAGCTGCTTACGCTTCTTTTTTCCGCTGGCCTGCTCAACGTAGAAATTGACATGCCAAAGTCCTTTATTGATATTCAGCTTGTAATTGATCATTATTAACCTCCTTAAAAGTATCGGCTGCCATATGGCAGCCGATAGAACATTATTAGTTGCCGGAAGATCGTTTGTTAAGGTATTCTATAATGAAAACCTTTGGTATCTTGTGCAGCCTTCCGATCCTTATTGACGGAATATCGCTATTCAGAAGCTGAAATGCTTTGTTTCTGCCTATACGAAGCATCTGCATCATTTGTTTTGTGGTTACAATGTCCGGATACTCCGTGAACGTGTTTTCTTTAGTTAACATAATTTATCTTTCCTTTCTGAGCAAGGTACTTGACCGGCTCCGATTTTTTTAATATAATTATAGGTAGAAGAGTTAACCCCGAAGGGTACCTTGCCATCAGTGGTTATTGTCGTCATATTCAGGCAGCGGCGGATAGATACCGCCAGGCGAATCAAATTCAAAGATAGGAGCAGCAAGTACTGCAACATTCGCTGGGCAACCATTCTGCTGACAATGTTTATTCATCGCAAGTGCAATGTTAGAAGCATTAAGCTGTTCTTTCAGAGTGCAAGATGACGGCTCAGCAAGTTTGCCAAGTCCAACAAAGTTCGACTCCGGAGTACACTTAATACGAAACGTGGGAGCAGTTACGAGAGTAATATTAGGATACTTATTTCCAACACCTTCTACCGTTGTGGAAACAGACTGTTCCTGTTGTGCAATAGTGCCCGTAGGAACCACTGAGAGCATAGTATCATATGCAGATGTAGTTACAGGCATAGCCTGTGATTGAGATTTGTGATTATTGCTCATGTTATAACCTCCGTAAAAATAGTCATCGAAGCTTGGATAGTTCAGGCTTTCGAATGGGTTTTCAACGTATGGAACGACTATAACGGTATAAGCCGTGAAGATTTTGATAATGCTCTTGAAACGATGATTGCTCAATCAAAGGGTGAAAAGCTGCCGGAAGGATATGTTCCGCAGACAGTATACTATCTCTGGGATGATGATAATATCGTTGGCACATTTCACTTCCGCCATTATCTATGCCAGTCGCTTATTGAAGGCTCAGGACGCGTTGGCTATTACATAGCTCCTGAATATCGCAGCAAAGGCTATGCTTCTCAGGGACTAAAACTCCTCATCGATGAGATAAGAGACGATGTTCAGGAAGATGAGATATATCTGCGTGTAAACAGAGATAATCCAGCTTCTCTCAGAGTTATGCTGAATAATGGCGGATATATCCATCATCAAGACGATACGAAGTATTATGTCAGAATCAAGATTTAGGCTAATACCACATTCTCATAGAACAGGAGAAACAAATGAAACAATACATCGTTGACGCTTTCACAGATAAAATATTCTCGGGGAATCCTGCTGCTGTATGCGTACTTGATAGCTTCCCAAGTGAAGAAATCATGCAGAATATCGCTGCTGAGAATAATCTATCGGAGACTGCGTTTGTTGTCAAAGAGAATGACCGCTATCATATCCGTTGGTTCACTCCCAAGAGCGAGATAGATTTCTGCGGACACGCTACTCTTGCTGCTGCTTTTGTTCTTTTCACGGGTATTTGCTCCAAAGTTCTGTATAGATGAGGATCCTGTGACCGGTTCAACACACTGCATAATCGCTCCGTACTGGTGCAAACGGCTGAATAAATCCCACATCACCGCTTTCCAAGCCTCCCACCGTACAGGTATCCTGTACTGTGAATGTGCCGATGATAAGGTCATTATCTCCGGTAACGCCGTAATCTTCTCAATAAATGACATTGTTGGTCTATAATACCTGCACCGCCTACGGGCGGTGCTTCTTTACTACTATGAGCAAATCTATTTGCTTCACCATCATTGCGAGACGCAGTGCTGACGCCTTCAAGTGATGAATATTTTGCTCACCTTCTTCATTGAGGTCTGACGATGATCCAATATTTACAAAGTGCTGACTATTTTTAATCTGGAGCATACAAGCGTCTTTGAGGCTTATCAGTTGTTCATTGTTGAAAGTATTCAGAGTATACTCATCTACCACATCGACTAAATGATCCATGATTGAGCCTGAGAGAATATAACAATTTTCATTGCTGCGGGAATCCCGCAGCAGCTTCATAAGAAATATTGGTATAGGGATAGTGTGCTTGGAAGTCCGGCTCTTTGGACTATCAGCTATAATAATTGTCCTGTGATTGCCGTTTCGTATCCGCTGCACTGTCCGTCTGACGGTTAAAATGCTCTTTTCAAAGTCTATATCTTCCCACATCAGACCACAGACCTCACCGACACGAAGTCCGGTATAAAGGCTAAGGAGAACGCAAAGCGAAGTCGTACACGGATTTCTTTGGAGATATCTGCACAGGTGCAACTGTTGATTTCGTGTAAGGAGTACAGCTTCACTTCTGTGCACCTTTGGAAGTTCAACATCTGCCAGTGTATTGCGGAATTCGTGGATTTTAGCTGAGTACTTTGACATTGATTTGAAGACAATCACAATGTCGGAAACATATTTCGCTGACAAACCCGAATCCAGCTTTTCTTGAATGAAGTTATTAATCATTTGCACCGTCAGCATGTCATACCTCATACCGCCAAACACAGGAAGAATATGCTTCTCAGCTTTCATCAGATAATTGGCAAAGGTCGATGTCTTCACACGGAGTTTTATCGCTGATAGCCATTCGGAGAAAAGCTCTTTTACCGTCATCTGACAGGTAACAGGAGGAGCTGGAGGACTCGCTTTCAATGGAGCAAGTTTTTCTCTGACATCCATATATGAGCGACCGTACACAGAGCGATATTTAGCCTTCCCGCTTTCATCGTATCCCGACTTATATCGCCCCTCCCAGCGTCCGTCTTTGCGGTGATAAATATTTTCTCCTCTCCGTGCCATGCTTCTCCTTCTTCCTTGACCAAGATCCTGACGATAAATGAGCAGTAAATATATACAAAACGAGCCTTTGCACCTTGTATAATCTGCTGATTTTATAATAATGATTGTTAAAATCTATCATATTCAATTGAAATTAACGTAAAATTGTGGTAAAATATAACATACAAAGTATATATTGAGTCCGCCGTAAATTGTAGAAATTTGCGGCATTTTTATTATATCACAGCTTTGGTATACTCATAAATACGACCATATACTATTATAGTCTAAAATACGACTATTTTCAAGTAGTCGAGCATAAATTATAATAGTATTGGTGATATTTTTATGATAACATACAAGCCGTTATGGGAAACGATGAAGGAAAAAGGCGTAACAACATATACGCTAATCAATAAATATAATATCAGCAGCAGTACCATACACCGTCTGCGACACGATCAGGGCGTGACTACTCAGTTGATAGATGACCTGTGCAAGATACTCGACTGCAATGTCGAGGACATTATAAAATACGAACCGTCTGACGAAGGCTAATGATAGCTAACGACAGACGGTTTATGGTTATTATATGTATCTGCACCGCCCGAATGGGCGGTGCAGCTGTTTGTACTTATATTTTTACTATTATTATGGTATAATAAATTGAATAATTTTACATTCTGGCATACTCGAACGTGTAAACGAGCAGTACAAGGGTAATTTTACCGATTCAGACCGCGTAATTATCGGTGCATTGCACGATAAGCTCATAAAGAATTCAAAACTTCTTAATTCTGCCGGAACTACCGATCCCGTAATCTTCACAGAGAGCATTTTCCCGTCAGTATTTGGCGAAACTGCTATGGAGAGTTATACAGAATCACAGGAAAGCTATGAATCGCTGTTTCAGGACAAGAACAAGTATAATGCAATAATGAGCGCTCTTGCAGGAGTTATATATCGTGAAATGAGAAATCAGACTTCAAGTCAATAAAATAGGTGTAGCAATTCCGCCCTTAACGGGCGGAATTGTCATTGACTTTTTATATTGCAATAATATAACACGTATTCTGTGTTTTGCGCCCAGAACTTGTTGACTTTCGCCAGTCAATGTGTTAAAATAAACATATCGATCGCGCGGCGGTCAAGGGGTGGGAAGGAGTTGATAGTTATGAAGCATACAGGCTGCATATATGCATATAACAGTACAACTCTGCCCGGTTCAAAACCAAACACGTTAATACAAGCGTACTTCAAGGGATAACTGTGTCCTGTGAAGTGCGTTTTTGTGTGTAAGGAGGATTTAGGATGAAAAATTTCTGGAAAAAGACGGCGGCAGGAATAATGGCTCTGCTTATAGTTGTGGGAGCCTCACCTGTTGCTCCGTTTACTAAGATGGCTCAGATGGCAACTATCACGGCGAGTGCAGAGGAAGCTGTATCACTTCAACCGGACTACAGTGAGTGGTATGTGAATATGCCAAAAACAGGCACATCGACATTGACACTCGACGATGCAAGTATTAAAACTTTCAAGGTATATGATAGCAGCGGAAAAAACGGAAGTTATAGCACCAACGACGATGGTTACCTGCTGTTGACAGCGCCTAAAGGGTATAATATGAAGGTATCAGGATATGTATTGGTCTACCGTGGGTCCAGCCCAGTAGATTATTTAGATATTTACGATGGAAGTTCAACAGAGTCTCAAAGTCTTGGTCAGTTCTGGAATCATAGTTCTGTTAATACTACTAAAAGGACCTACGTCAATGTTACAAGCAGCAGCAATCAGATTCTGCTTCATTTTGTTTCAAATGACAGCGGCTATGTTTACGACGACCTCAGCGGAGTGTACCTGACGATCAATCTTGTAGCGCCGCTTTCGCTGGACAGTTCTGCGGACAACAGTGCAGACATTTCGGCTGCTGCCACAGCCGGCGGTCTGTACAATGCGACTCTCTCGAATCGTACAATTTACGCCGACGGCGAGTGGAACACGCTGACTCTGCCGTTTTCGCTTACAGCAGACCAGATCGCCGCTTCACCGCTGGCAGATTTTACTATCAAAGAGCTGAACAGTTCAACTTTGGATCTCGAAGGTGAAGGAATGGTGACGCTTAATTTTGCGGACGCTACAGCTATTGAAGCAGGCAAGCCGTACATTGTTAAGTGGCATCCTGCTAATGTAGATCTTCTCATCAGCAACAAGGATGACTGGGATGATTTTGCCGACCGTGTAAACAACGGTGAGACATTCGAGGGCAAGACTGTGATGTTGGCTGATAATTTCGACAACAGCGCAGATCCTGTTACAGCGGCAGATATGGTGGGTACAAAAGACCACCCCTTTATGGGCACCTTTGACGGTAACGGCCGCTCACTTACGGTCAATATTAATGGAACCATCTCCTATGCCGCTCCGTTCTATTGCATAAATGGAGCTACGATTAAGAATCTTCGTGTTGCAGGCAGCATCACTTCCGAGGGAATGTATATTGCCGGCCTCGTTGGTCGTGTCAGTGACGGCACGGTCTCAATTCAGAATTGTGAGGTCAGTGCTGCGCTCACAACCAAGTACAGTACTGCGACATCAACCAATAACGGTGGTTTTGTAGGTGTCGTATTTGGCGGTTCGCTCACAATCAGTAATTGTCTGTTCAGCGGCAAAATGCTGAAAGATGACAGCATTACTGTCGAACACACATTCAATGCTGGTATTGTAGGTTATGCGTATAAAGGTTCTACAACTGTTACCAACTGTCTGTTCGCTCCGACAGAAATCACAATGTCTACAACGAAAAGTCAAGCCATTGCTGTTAAGGGTAGTAACACTGATGATCTTACCATCACCAATTGTTACTATAACAGCGAGGGAAGTAAATTCGGAAATACAAACGGCGGCAAGGCTGCTTCTACTAGTGTCAGCACGCTTGTCTCTGCCCTCGGCACTTCAAATTGGCAGGCAGTAAACGGCAACGCCGTTCCTAAGATGACTATTACAACAACTTCACACGATGACATTGCCGATCTGAAATTCACTAACGTGGAAATTGATGCAAAAGCACCGGTTTATAGTGATGACAATGTTACCTTTACAGGCTCTTACAGCGCGGCTAAAAATACTGATAGTCTGCTGTTCAATAAGCACAATAATAACAAGGCATTTGAAGCCGCCTTCCGTGTCAAGAATATTACGGACAATGGCCTTGTATTACGTGGTTGGGTTGCTGTAGATTCCGAAAGGGCATTACAGAATAATACTCTTGTTTTAAAAGCAGGCAAAAAGGAACAGGGGTACAGTATTACCGTTCCAGACGAGATAACGAACGGAACTGTTTCAGCAGATGAAACTATTGCTGCTGCCGGAGATACAGTCACTTTGACGGTCACTCCCGATACCGGATACAATTTTAAGAGTATTTCCGTAAATAACGGAACTGTTGATGTGACCGATAACGGGAACGGCACTTATTCATTTGAAATGCCTGGCGGCGATGTGACTGTGGGTGCAGAATTTGAAAAGCAGAAGTTCACTGTCACATGGAAAAACGGCGATACCGTTCTCGAAACTGACGAGAATGTTGAGTATGGCACAACTCCCGGATACAACGGCACAACGCCTACAAAGGACGCAACAGCACAGTACACCTACACATTCAGTGGTTGGAGTGACGGCACGAACACTTACGCTCCCGATGCACTGCCGACTGTTTCAGGTAATGTGACCTATACAGCACAGTTCAGCAAAACCGTCAACAAATATACTATTACATGGAAGAACTTTGACGGCAGCATTCTAAAAACCGAACAGGCAGAATATGGCAGTACGCCTGTATTCAGTGGCGAAACTCCAACAAGAGAAGCCAATGCACAGTTCACCTATACATTCAAGTGTTGGCATGATGATAACTGGTATACCTACTATCCCGGTGAATCATTTGGAACTGTCAGTGGAAACATAACATACACGGCGGTATTCGGTTTGACAACCAATGAGTATACAGTAACGTGGGTAGACGGTGACGGCAATATACTTGAAACAGAAAATGTTAAGTATGGTTCAATGCCGTCCGCATACAACGGCGATACGCCTACCAAAACCGCCGATGCACAGTATACCTATACATTCAGCGGATGGGATAATGAGCTTTCCGAAGTTACGGGTGATACAACCTATACAGCGCAGTTCAGCCAGACAGTCAACAAGTACACTGTAACATGGAAAAACGGCGATACTGTTCTCGAAACTGACGAGAATGTTGAATATGGCACAACTCCCGAATACAACGGCGAGACACCCACAAAGCCAAAGGACGATGACTGCACCTACACATTCTCCGGCTGGTCGCCTACGGTTGATACGGTAACAGGCAATGTGAGCTATACTGCACAGTTCACAGCGACTGCACTCAGGGGCGAATGCGGAGAGAAAGCCTACTGGAAATTTGACTCTGAGACCGGCAAGCTGACTATCTCCGGCACAGGGGAGATGTCTGATTATAATGGAGGAAACCAGCCATGGAGTGCTCACAAGAATAATATCACCTCTGTTGAAATCGAAAACGGCATCACTTCTATCGGCAATAGTGCGTTTGATAGTTGTGCAAATCTGACATCAGTTTCGATACCTGACAGCGTTACAAGCATCGGCGTTCAGGCGTTCGATGAGTGCACAAGTCTTAAATCAATAACAATACCCGACAGCGTTACGAGCATAAGAGGATATGCGTTCTCTTACTGCACAAGCCTTAAATCAGTAGAGATACCCAAAAACGTTACAAGCATAGGTAAGGGTACGTTCTATGGCTGCACAAGCCTTGAATCGATCACAATACCTGAAAAAGTTACAAGCATAGGCGATTATGCGTTCTCTAACTGCATAAGCCTTAAATCAATAGAGATACCTGACAGCGTTACAAGCATAAGCGATCAGACGTTCCAGCATTGCACAAGCCTGACATCAGTAAAGATGTCCAAAAACGTTACAAGCATAGGCGATTATGCGTTCTCTGGCTGCACAAGCCTTGAATCGATCACAATACCTGAAAAAGTTACAAGCATAGGCATACAGACGTTCTATGGCTGCACAAGCCTTGAATCGATCACAATACCTGAAAAAGTTACAAGCATAGGCATACAGGCGTTCGGTGACTGCACAGGTCTTAAATCAGTAACGATACTCGACGGCGTTACAAGCATTGGCTATTTGGCGTTCGCTAACTGCGTAAGACTTACATCAATAGAGATACCCGACAGCGTTGAAAGCATAGGCGACCGTACGTTCGAAGGCTGCACAAGCCTTGAATCGATCACAATACCTGAAAAAGTTACAAGCATAGGCAAAGATGCGTTCTATAAATGCACAAATATCACAGATGTTTACTGCTATGCTGAGCCTGATAAACTGACATGGAACGAGGGCGGCTGTAACGATTTCATAAGATCCGAAACCGGCAAACCAACTATCTGCCACGTTCCTGCGGAGTACCTTGGCAAGTATAATGAAAAGTTCGGCAGCAGCGTAAACGTCACATTCTGTACCTCCGGCAAATGCGGAGAGAATGCAACATGGACGCTTTATATGGAGCCCGGCAAGCTGACTATCTCCGGCACGGGGGCGATGTATGATTATAGCTATAACAATCTGCCGTGGTATAACTATAAGGACAATATCACCTCTGTTGAGATCGAAAAAGGTATCACTTCTATCGGCGTATATGCGTTCTATAATTGCACAAGCCTTGAATCAATACCAATTCCTGACAGCGTTACAAGCATAGGCGCTCGTGCGTTCCAGAACTGCACAGGTCTTACATCAATAACGATACCCGACAGCGTTACAAGCATAGGCGATTATGCGTTCAAAGGCTGCACAAGCCTTACATCAATAGAGATACCTGACAGCGTTATAAGCATAGGCGATCATGCGTTCATAGACTGCACAAGCCTTACATCAATCACGATACCCGACAGTGTTGAAAGCATAGGGGATGAAGCGTTCTATAACTGCCAAAATATCACAGATGTTTACTGCTATGCTGAGCCTGATAAACTGACATGGAACGAGGGCGGCTGTGATGATTTCATAGGTCCCAAAAATAGTAAAACGACCGTTTGCCACGTTCCTAAGAAGTATCTTGATGGTTATAATACAAAATTCGGCGCTGAGAGTGAAAGCCCTGTAAACGTCACATTCGTTGGCGACCTTGTGGATATGGGACTTGGCGAGCACCTTTACGGTCACTCGATCACTCTTGACGGCAGTATCGGCGTGAACTTCTACGTTGAGCTGACAGATGAGCTTCTTGCAAGCGAGAACGCTGAAATGGTATTCACTGTCCCCAACGGCAGCGAGACCGATACACAGACGCTCCTTGTGAAGGACGTTATCGCAGTTGACAGCAACAAGGTGAGCATCGGCAGCAAGACCTACTACAAGTTCAAGTGCAGCATCTCCGCAAAGGATATGGCTTCCGAGATAACAGCACAGCTCATTGACGGCGAGAAGTCCGGTACAGAGTACACCTACTCAGTTAAGGATTATGCTGAATACATCCTTGAACATAATGAGGTCGAAGAGTATGCAAATGCAGCTCCGCTTGTAAAGGCAATGCTGAACTACGGTGCCGCTTCACAGACATATTTCGGCATCGAAGGAACAGCCGCAAATGCAGAGCTTGATGATGCTGACAAGGAACTCGGCGAGGTAAGCATTCCCGAAACATTCAAGTTCGATGATGAGAATGCAACTCTTCCGGAAGGCGTGACCTTCGAGGGTGCGACGCTTTCGCCGAAGTCCGAGACTACGCTCTCACTCTATTTCAATGGACTCCCTGAGGATACAGAGTTCACCTGCGACGGCAAGACCGTTGAGACTGCAAAGAACGGCGATCATGTTGTTGCCCGTATCAGAGGCATCAAGGCAAACGAGCTGGAGAACGACTTCACCGTGACATTTGCTGACGACAGCGTGACATACAACGTAATGACCTACTTCTACAATGTCCTGAACGACAGTACAGTTGATGACAATTTGAAGAACGTCTGCAAGGCACTGTATCAGTATGCGGAGGAAGCAAGCAAGTATTTTGGAGGTAACAACTGATCATGGATAAGGAAAAATACATCACACCTGATATGGAGATCGTGAAGTTCGAGGCGGAGGACGTCATCACCACAAGCTTTGAAGATGACGAGACTAAACTCATCAAATAATCTTAACTAAGCAAAACGGCGGATAGCATTGAGCTGTCCGCCGATTCTTTGAAAGTAAAGTGAGCGATATGAAAAACAAGAACACTTTTTGCTTGTATGTCGTGTTTCCCCTCCGGCTAACGAAGTCATGTTGACAATGTCCCGAAGTATTGCTATAATTGGAGACATCAGTCCGACCAACGCTGCTGTTATGATTTCCTACACTTTTCCTACATTCACAAAAGATCTTATGCAGAATCCTTCACTGTCACTCAGACAAAAATCCTCGAAAAATCGAAGAAAATCAGGAGCTTGATAAAGTGACCTGAACTGTAGGATACCCATACTTATAGGCTTGTGGTCCCGAAGACCGTGGGTTCGAATCCCATCTCCCACCCCAGCGCCGAGCGGGCGCACGCAGATGCGGTTCAGTTTATCTGGACCGCATTTTTTTGCATATATCCGGAGCTTTCCGGAAGGGCATAGGCATCATCTCAGGCACTTTATGGACGCAGCTGATGATTTGGCTATAAATAGCCAATGCAACGGAGATCAACGTGATCGTTAACGCCTGTTGACAGATTTCCAGGCGCAGTTGGTAGACTTTCACGGACAGAAATGATATGATGGATCCATCAGGAAAAACTATCACAGAGTGATAGAAGGAGGAATTCATCTATGATAAAATTCATCAGAAACATAAGCCCGTTCAACAACAGAACAGAAATGCCTGCTTTGATGCTCATAGTGAAAAAGCTGCTGATGTTCATTATATGCTACTGGGCGGGCTTGCTGCTTGCAGAGGGAGCTGTTATCGGTGTGATGCGCGCCTGCGGAAAAAACTTTATGCAAGGCGAAATGTTCAGTGACAGCGTTATGGATCTGCTCAAATACTATGGCATGATAGTTATTATAGGCGTAACCATCCTTTGCTGGAAACTTATAGAAAGAAAGAAGCTTTCAGAAATGGGTGTGACTAAGCACATCGGAGGCTGGCTTATCGGTGCTCTCATAGGCGTGGGACTGCTGGCTGTCTGCGTTGCTGCGATAATGATCACAGGCAGTATCAGTTATGAAGGCTTATCCAAGGATACGAATATTCCGATGCTGATGCTTATGCTCGGTGGGTTTATTATTCAGGGGGCGGCTGAGGAGTTCCTGTGCAGAGGACTTGTACTCTGTTCGCTCAGGGACAGAGTACCGCTTCCTGTCGCTGTTGTGGCAGGTACACTGGCGTTCATCTATCCGCACTTGAGTACACTCCGTGAATTTGAATTGCAGTACGTCTTTTCAGGACTGCTCTGCTTAGTTGTTATCTCGTGCGTGTTCTCATTCATTACGCTCCGCACCGGAAGTATATGGGCTGCCTGCGGACTTCACTCCGTGTGGAATTTCTGTCTGTGCTGTGTTCTCGGACTCGATCTCAGCGGCAGCGAGGGAGCTTCGACTGCGCTCATCAATATGAGAAGTGTTGGAAACGATCTTCTCAACGGCGGGAACTACGGCATAGAAGCAAGCATTATCGCTGATACTGTTATAGCTGCGGCAGCTGTACTGCTGTGGCAAATATATAAAAAGAATAATACAGAAAGGCAGGCATGAAATATGGAGTTCAATAATAAACTTTACGAACTGCGTAAACAGAAGGGATTTTCTCAGGAGGAACTTGCGAACAGGCTGAATGTCTCGCGTCAGACTGTTTCGAAGTGGGAGGTCGGCGATTCTACGCCTGATATGGAGAAGCTTGTCGCTATAAGCGACCTGTTCGGCATTTCTCTTGATGAACTGGTGCTGGACAGATCTCCCGAGCCTGCACCCGTTGAGCAGGTGCCTGTAAAGTCTGAGCTTTACAGCGATATCAAGAAACACGTCATGACTGATGATAATAAGAAAAAAGTCAGGAAAGGCACAAAGATAGCCCTTATTGTCTTCGGTATCATTCTTGCAATAGATGCAATATCATTTGTCGTATATGTTGCCTTTAATGGTTTGCCCAAATGAAACACGCAGGCGCTCCTTATTCAGGAACGCCTGCTCTTTGTTTATCCAACATCGCTGCTGCCGAAACTCCGGCGGATCATCGAGAGGAAGAGGGCGTGGGGATCACCGGTTTCGATACTTGACAACCATAACCAAATGTGATAAAATCCAAATTAACAATGATCCGGAGAAGGAGGAGTGCTCATTGATCGAAAATGAAATTTTTGAAATGATCCTGGAAAAATATTACGATGAGCTCCTTCTCTACTGTCTGAGTATCTTGGGCGACGTGCGAGCGGCAGAAGATTGTGTGCAGGAAGTCTTCCTCCTGTTTTATCAGAAGCGCAAGAAGCTGTACTTATCCGCAGGGATAAGGTCCTGGCTGTATAAAACTGCCGCAAACATTGTTAAGAAGCATCTGAAAAAATACTCGAAAAATTGGCAGAGCCTCGAGGATCTCGCAGAGGAGCCGGCATCAGCCGAAACACCTGTTGATAATGACCTGAAAGCGGATATTATCGAGATCTTAGGCGAAAAAGACGGGGAGCTTTTTATCAGGTATGTGCTTGCAGGATACGGCGGAAGGAAAGCCATAGCGGAAGAGTTGGGTATAAGCATGGCTGCCTTATATGATCGAATAAACAAAATGAAGAAGGCCCTTGTTGAAAAGCTATAGTGCGGCGGCGCTGTGGCTTTTCTTTTTTGTGCAAATATACAAATTTCAAATTTCTCAGCGAGATTTCACCCAAAAAATGGGATATTATTACAAAGGGTCATAAAAAGGGACGGTGATACCATGAAGAGTTTAGAAAATTTCGATAAGCAAATGGCAGACCAGCTCCGGGCAGAGTTGGCGAGCGAATGCTCAAAGCCCTCTGATGAGTGGGATCTGGACAAGATCCGGGAGCTCTCAAAGGTGATCTGTGATATAGAGGGCATATCCCCTGACAGCGAGGGAGCAGCCTCCGGAAGGAAAAGGGCTCTCGACAGGATAGGCGCTGAAAAGCCGATCATCAGGCGCAGGAGGATCAAGCGCTTCACAGCAGCGGCGGCCTGTCTTGCGGTGGCTTTTGTGGGGGCAGACCTTACATCACGTCAGGTACTGGGTCAGGGTGTGCTGCCTGCTGGTTATCAGGCTGTCATGGGCGGTATCATCACCTACCTTGACGGCAGCGACGGAACGCCGGACCCTCATGTGAATATCTACTACGACACCATGAAAGAAAAGCTCGATGAATTTGGTCTTGATGTCATGATACCGACTTATATCCCAGAGGGGTTTGAGCTGGAGCAGATCGAGGCAGATGGCATATCACTAAATTTTTATTTTAGTAAGCAAAAAGAAATAATAAATATCCATTATTTTGGATTAGATGATAATTATTCTGGTAGTTTTGGGATTGCATCAGATACCCGTGATGTATATGAAACCCAGGTCAACGGTCATCTTTTCAACACAATAAAGGAAGATCAGCAATTAAAGGCATGGTGTATTGAGGGTAAAACTGTTACAGGATTATTTACATATAACACAAGTTACTCATTGGCAGATGAAGTTCTTTATTCACTTGAATGAAGGATCTTTGAGCATAAACAAATCATTTTTTAGGAGGAATAATTATGAAAACAAGAAAGATCATCACAACCATTTCAGCCCTTGCACTGGCAATTTCCGCCGTGCCCATGAGCGCTTCTGCTGAGACCTTGACCAACGAACAGGTCATGGCTCTTATGGAAAGCGGAGAGCTTCCCCAGGATGCTGACCTTAACGGCGAGTTCGACCAGAACGATGCAGCTGCGCTCCTTAGCTTCTACACATTCCATATGTTCGACCCCAGCGATGTTTATCAGCCGAATAATGTGCTCACAGAGGAGGTTTTCAACAACATCAAGTCAAACTTCGACCTGGACGGCAGCGGACTTGTTGACGCAACGGACGCAGCTTACCTGCTGGAGTATTACTACTTCTACTACTCTGAGTTAGTTGTGGGCGATCTGGACGGCGACGGCCTTGTCACTGCTTCAGATGCTTCCACGGTGCTGAATTACTACGCCGATACTCTGACCGGTGATATCCCGGAATACAGAGTACAAATGGATATGCAGTATCTGGGCGACGCAAACGGCGATAAGACCATCGATGCTGCTGACGCTTCCGAGATCCTGAAGATCTACACCGACAATATGACCAAGGAATGATGTGAGAACGTCACGACTCCAAACAGCCTCCTTCGGGGGGGCTGTTTGGCTGCCTGCACAATGAGCGGAAGAAGATCTTGTGCAGGCATACGAATTTCTCCAAAATAGGCATTTCGCAAAAAAATGTTGACTCTATTTCGCTGCTTTGGTATAATTGGTACAAGGGGAAAACTAACTTCTTTTAAAGGAGGGATCATCATGAAAAAATTACTGTCAACATTCATTTCCGGCGTAATGGCAGTCAGCAGCGTTTCAGTGCTGGCTGGCTCAGCAAAGGAGCCGGACAACTCTCTCTGGAACAAGTTCCTGAAATACGACCTTTGCATCACAGACTACAGCTCGCTTGACGATACAGAAAAGGAGCTCGCTCACTTTATCTTCGACACGGAGCAGTCTTCAGATGACGCGATATGGTGTCAGCGTGCAAGGCTCTATTTGAGGTATTGTCTGAACGGCTACATTACTTACCTGAATAGTGAACGTATCACTATCGACCAGCTCCTGGACGCCCGCGGCATCGAGCCCGACTGCTTCAATTCAGATGCGCTTACGACCGGTTTCATTTCCTGCACACCTGATATCATTCATCTGGACGAATGGGTCGGAAGGGATCCGCTGCTGCAATATGAGTACTGGCTGACCGACAGCGGCAATACCTACATTACCATTGATAATAAGTATAATTCAAAGGACTATCAGTTCGTGCTCAGTGACAGGGAGGACGGTGCGCTGTGGAAGTTCGATGCTCAGTCCAACGAGGATATGAGAAACGCCATGAAAGGCGATGATGATGCAAAGCGTGCAGCTGGTTTCATTGAGAAGAACGGCGGCTGGTACTACAAGGCACCAACTAATGCAGTCACTTTCATGGGATTTGTTGAGCCCTTTGCAGAGGACGCTGAGAAGATCGATGAGACCTTCACTATAGAGCCTTTGGTGGATGGAAGTCAGGTGACTGCTATTGCGACTCATGCACTTCAGAATGCACCCTACACAGAGATCGCACTTCCTGATTGTATAAGTTCCATCGGGGCTGAGGCATTCCTGAACTGCAAGTATCTGAAGAAGATAGAGCTTGGCAACCATGTTCATAACATAGGCTACGACGCATTTGCCTGCTGTGATTCTCTGGAAGAGATCGTTGTGGACTGCCCTTACCTTCGGAGCTGCACAAGAGCTTTTACCCTGCTCCCGAACCTGAAAAAGGCGTATGTGAATGTTCCTGAGATCGGGCAGATGGCATTCAGCGATGCTTCAAGCCTTGAGGATCTCACCTTTGGTCCGGCAGTTAAGAAGATCTGCGCAGATGCCTTTGAAGGCTGCCGTTCACTGACAGAGATCTCGCTCCCCGATCAGCTTCATGCTATCGGTTCCGGAGCCTTTGAAGGCACAGCTCTTCGTTCTGTTACCATTGAGCCCTTTGTTGAGGTGCTTGGAGCTCTGCCGATATCAAGGGGCGCTTATTACGGAGGTCTCAGCAAGGATCCTGTTTCAAATCTTGATATGGAGCTTGACTGTGTATTCCCTGAGGACTGCAAACTGGTGGGCTATCGCGGCACAGAGGCTGACCGCTACGCTCAGGAGTGGGGACTTGCCTTCGATGAGATCGGCACAGATGCAGGCGACGTAAACATCGACAGCAAGGTGAATATGTCCGATGCAGTTTCTCTCCAGAGATACCTGCTTGGCAGATATGTTCCCACCGGCGCTTACTACGGCGACATGACCGGCGACGGAAATGTCAACGTATACGACATGATCGCTCTGAAGGACGAGATCGTGAAATAAGCTCCTTTCTGCACGCTATGGAGTTTCAAATTCGGGTAATTTTAGAGGGACAAACCGCCGCAGTCGTATGGCTGCGGCGGTGCCGTTTTTAGCGGCGGTGCTGTTCAGCTTCGCAGAGGCTCAACTGGAGGGCTATATCCGATCGGCAATTATTTCTGCACCTAACCATTGCTTTATTGCGGATAAAATGGTAGAATGTAGTTATCAGGGATCATCCCGGAACAGAAGGAGGGCAATGGTATGAAATACTCCGAAGTGCAGAAAATAGCGAAAAACACGATAGAATACATAAAAAATGAGATCCATGCAGGTATGAAGCTGACCGAGGTACGTCGCCTCTGTGAGGATATCTATACCGAAAATGGCAACACTGCACTGCTGTCATCGGTGGACTATTTCACTTTTGAGCCGCATATCAGCGACAACGGCTGGGAGCTGAAATGAGGGAAATATGCTGTACTTAAGATCTGCAAACTACGATGACATAGAAAAAGAATGGCTGTTCCAGCGCAGTATACCTGCGGACGAAAACAGTTTTATCAACGACTATCCTGCCATAAGCCGTGAGGACTTCGGCTCTGCTCTTGAAACGATGATAGCCCAGTCCAGAGGAGAAAAGCTGCCCGATGGATATGTTCCGCAGACGGTATACTATCTGTGGGAGGATGATAATATCGTCGGCACATTCCACTTCCGGCATTATCTTTGCCAGTCGCTCATAGAAGGCTCAGGACACATCGGATACTACATAGCGCCGGAATACCGAGGCAGAGGCTGTGCGTCTCAGGGACTGAAAATGCTGATCGAAGAGGTCAAAGACAGCATACAGGAAGACGAGATATACCTGCGTGTGGACAGGGACAATCCTGCCTCACTGAAAGTCATGCTGAACAACGGCGGATATATCCACCACAAGGACGATACAAAGCTCTATGTGAGGATAGGCAAATAGGCCGTTCGGCTTTTTAAGGAGCTTTTCCCGAAAACGCCTCTTGTAATTTCCCGGATCCTATTGTATAATAGTAATCAGCCGGTCTTCATCTAGGGAGCACCGGCTGAGATTTTTTTTCGGAGGTAATGAATGCTTGATAAAATAATGGATCTGCTAAACAAGACCGACGACGTGATGTACTACCCCGTCCTGATCATAATACTTGCATCCGCAGGACTGTATTTTTCCGTAAGGACAGGCTTCGTCCAGCTGAGAATGTTCAAAGAGGCCTGCCGGCTCATCGTGGAGAAGCCCTCGGGTCAGCAGAAGGTCTCCTCGTTTCAGGCGCTGATCGTTTCCACCGCCTCAAGAGTCGGCACGGGAAACATCGTGGGCGTTTCCACTGCGATCTGCTTAGGCGGTCCGGGAGCCTGCTTCTGGATGTGGCTGATGTGTATCATCGGCGCCTCCTCAGCCTTCATGGAGAGCACCCTTGCTCAGATCTACAAGAAAAAGAACAAGGACGGCGGCTGCTACGGCGGTCCCGCCTACTACATAGAGCAGGCTCTGGGAAAGCCGGTCATTGCGGCGGCATTCTGCATTTTTCTTATCGCCACCTACGCCTTTGGCTTCAACCTTCTCTGCTCCTTCAATCTGCAATCCAGCTTTGCGGTCTACAGCTTCTACAACGAGAAGACCACACCTGCCATTATCGGCGTAATACTGGCTGCATTGGTGGGATTTTGCCTGATGGGCGGCGGAAAGCGCATCATCAGCATGACCGAAAAGATCGTGCCCTTCATGGGTATCGCCTATGTGCTGATCTCGCTGATCATCATCGGAGCTAATTTCAGGAACGTCCCACATATGTTCGCCCTGATCTTCCGGGACGCCTTCGATCTTAGGGCTATCTTCGGCGGACTGGCAGGAAGCTGCCTGGTGCTGGGAATAAAGCGTGGACTTTACTCCAACGAAGCCGGCGTAGGATCTGCGCCAAACGCTTCGGCCTCAGCTGACGTGACTCACCCGGTAAAGCAGGGACTTGTACAGACAGTTTCAGTCTACATCGACACGATCCTGCTGTGTACCGCAACTGCCTTCATGTGCCTCAGCTCCGGCACTCCCTATAACCAGGAGGTCTCCGGAGCGATGTACGTCCAGAACTCTATCTCCACAGTTTTCGGCGGAGCAGGGCCGGTGTTCATCACCGTGGCAATGGTGCTTTTCGCCTTCACTACTCTGCTGGGCAACCTTTACTATGTGGACAACGCCCTGATCTATCTCAACGGCAAGAAGCAGCCCTCAAAGGGCTTCATGACCGGCTTCTATACAGTCTGCGTCGTGGTGGTCTTTGCAGGAGCGCTGATGCAGATGGATTTTGCCTGGACCATCGCTGACATCACCATGGGCTGTATGACCATGATAAATATCCCCTGCTGTGTCATGCTCTCCGGACAGGGCATCAAGGCGCTCAGGGACTACGAAAAGCAGAAAAAAGCCGGCAGGGATCCGGAATTCCACGCCGCTGACATCGGCCTTGATCCCAGCAAGCTGTCCTTCTGGAAATAAAACAAAAACGCCTCGGATCCACGAGGCGTTTTCTTATGCCTAAAAAGCTGCTCTCAGACCGCCGGTGCCGGATAAAAGAACAGTCCCTCGCTCCCGGCAAGCTGTGAGATCAGCTGGCTGAGAGCTCCCTGAGAGTTGTATACCGTCATGTACAGATCTCCGCTAAAGAGGGTGATCAGCACTTCCTCCTCCGGCAGAAAAAAGTGAACATAGCTAAGCCTTCCGCTTTCGCAGTCATCAACAAGATCCGCAAGCAGCCGAGCATCTGCCGGCCGAGAGCCCTCCTCCGTGACCAGCTCCATGTCATGATAGCAGTACAGCTTCATCAGGATCGCTGTAAACCGGCCGAAGATCTCCCTCCGGCTGCGCTGAAAGAAGCGCTCTGCCTCAAAATACCGCCCGTCGGCCTTTGGCGGAACAGTTTTTGGGAAAATATCTATCAGGAAGGCCGGCTTCCCGAAAAGCTCCTCCATGTCCATATCTCACCTCTCTGTCAGCTCCTGGCGCATTAGGCAAAGGTCGAACACGTTCAGCCTTTCATCTTCCCAAAGGTCGCCAGCCTTCCAGTTTTTGACCTCAGCCCCGGGAACTGCCAGCAGCCATTTCTGCATGGCCACAAGGTCAGCGATATTGAACTCTCCGTCGCAGTTCACATCTCCCCGGATCTCCTCAGTATAAGGGAAAAACGCAGCGCCCAGCTCGTTTTTGTCAGTGTTCAGCTCACTGAGGGGCGAAACGCTCGTCCCGTCGTAGAAGTACAGGTCATAGCCGCCGTTCATGGTGCTGCTGAAGATCATCCCGCCCTCCAGAGGACAGGGGTCTGAGCAGTCGTAGTCCGGCGAATCGAAGGGCATGGCGGTTATCTGGCTGCCGTCAAAGCGCATGATCTGATCGCAGCGATCCTCCGCCGAATACCACTTGTTGAAGAACATCTCCTCCCCGAAGGTCACCGGATAATAGGCGTTGACGCCGGCCTCGCCGAAAATCGGCTCATTCCGGTCAGATCCCAGCTCCATGCGCCAGATCTGGCCGATGCCCTTGCTGAAAGGGGAGTAATACAGGTACTTCCCGTCAGGAGAAAAGCAGGGCATGGACTCCTCAGGACCGCCCTCGGTGATCATGGCAACTGCCCCCGTAGCGATGTCCAGCAGCGCCAGGTCGTAGACGAAGCCCTCCGCTGCGCTGTCCCAATGTCCGCTTTTGAAAACTATGCTTTTTCCGTCGGGGGAGAACTTGGGATCCTCGTTGTTGAAGCCGCTGTTTTTGGTCAAATTCCGCACCTTTCCCTTCTCCCAGAGGAAGATGTCCCACTCGTCCGCAGCCTGATCCAGAGCCATGAAAACGAACTGGTCAGGCGAGGAGCCGAAGCTGCCGTTCATGGGGTGGATGAAGTCCCCGGTGATCTCCTGAGTTTCGCCGCTTGGACTTCTCAGGAAGAGCCTGCTGTCCAGGGCGGAATAGCTTGTGTAGCTGTGCCAAAGCAGCCGCCAGCCCTTGGGGAGCTCTGCCGGGCTCTCATACCAGCCGCTGTCCGGGTAGCTCTCATGCTGCTGAGTGTCGCCGCTTTCGTGGAAGGGCGTGATCTTAACATAGTCCACCAGGAACTCAGTCTGCTCAAAATCAGGCGTTCCTGCCCAGTTTTTCGGGAACCACAGCCCCAGCCAGAAGCGGCTCTCGTTGGTGGGGACGTTATCGTATGAGGTGTAGGTCAGCTCCCCGTCGAAGTAAAATTCCACACGCTTTTCCTCGGTGTCGCTGCCCGTGTGCCAGTCAAAGCGGTAGGTGTGGAACTCCCCGTCGGCCTGATCCTTGCAGTAGGGCGACCGGGTAAGGTAGTCCTCCTCAGAGGTCCAGGTGGTGCAAAGTGCATGGCTCAGGGAAAGCTGGTCGTTTTCGTCCCTTCCGGGGAACTCGATGTCGATCTCATGGTTGGTTATCGTCAGGCCGTCTGAGTAGTCCTCCTCATACTCGAAGGTCCACATTGCGGAGCAGCAGCCCAGCACCGGCGCGATCTTCGCCCGGATCTCGTAGCTGCCCGATCCGAAATACTCCCTTGTGGCGATTGCTCCGCCGCAGCGCTTCCCGTCAGCTCTGGGACTGCCGTCACGGGCGATGCCACGGAGCTCCCCCTCATAGCCGCTGCCCAGACCGGTCAGCACCAAATTTCCGCCGCTGAGAGAAACGTTCTCATGGATCACGCCGCCGTTGTAGTCCTGTGTCACGCCGTTTTCGGTAACTGTTCCGCCCCAGTTTTTCTCAGCGATGAGCCAGCTCTCCCGGTCAAGACTGCTGCCGGAGAAGTCCTCGAAGAACACGTCCTCCTGAGCCCTTGCCTGAGGTGCCGGGAAAGCTCCGGCCAGCGCCGCCGCCAGACCTGCCGAAAGCAGGCGTTTTGCATAATTCCCGATCATGATGATCCTCCTCTCAATTAGTGGTCTTCTTGTAAACAGCCTCCACGAAGAGCCCACGGCTGTCGTCACGCCTGTCGAAGATCACGCCGTCCACCACAGGAAGCAGGTGCTGAAATCCCTTGCGGTCGGTGCAGTGAACGCACCAGCTCCCGTTTTTCAGCTCCAGCTCTCCCACGGTCAGCCCCTCATATCCGCCTATCCGGGAAAAGCCCAGATCCTCCAAAAATCTGCCGAAAACACGCTGATCGTTGTAGGTCTCGCAGCCCATTTCCGCTGCAAGAGCCGCCAGCTCCGCCTTCACAGAGCCGTAGTCTCTGCCGGTGAGCTTGGTCATTGTTCGCACAACGCAGCTCCGCTTTTCGTCAGTCGGGTCAAAGTGCTCAAATCTCACGGCCTGCCTCTCGCCCTTTCTGATGAAGCCGATCAGCTCCTCCAGGTCGTCGAAGTCGTCGTAGTCCCCCATGATCCCCTGACGGTGGTAGACCACTCCGGCTCTTTCGTTCCGCTCTAGGCAGTCCAGCAGCTCAGAAACGCCGTATCTTCGGGCAAATTCCGCAAAAGCCCTTGCCTTGATCTTGCCCGCAAAAAGCCCCTTCCGGCAGTCCTTAGGCTGGCATTCATAGCAGCCCGAAATGTTCTTTTCCAGAACGCATTTCCGATTTTGGCACCACTCTGCGTCCTTGCACCAGCTAAGGTCGGCAAAGCCGTCCTGCCGGCAGCCTTTGCACTCCTTGTTCTCGCTGCAAAGACAGCAGGCCAGTCCGCAGCGTGCGATACCCAGCTCTCGTTTCATGGGAACTCCCCCTTTCAGCTTTATTGACCACATTATACCATGATCCCTGCCATATAGCAAGGGCTTTCGGGCAGGAAGCCTGTCCTCCGGGGAAAACTCCCCGGCCGGGAGGCGTTCCTACCCTTCTTAAAATGAATATCGGCGGACAACCAAGTGTTATCCGCCGATATCGTTATTTGATGAGACTGGTCTCGTCAGTTTCAGGGCTGGTGGTGATAACGTCCTCCGCCTCGAACTCCACAATCTCCATATCAGGTGTGATGTATTTTTCCTTATCCATAGTCATTACCTCTTATTCGGAATATGTTTTTGCAGCCTGTGCGTACTTATACAGCGCCTTGCAGACATTCTGCAAATCCTTATCGTAAGAGCCGCCGTTCAAGACATTGTAGCAGTAGGCCATTGCATTGTATGTCATACTTTCGCCCTTAAATGTCACGGTGAAATCATTTTCAAGCTCGCTGGCCTTGATGCCTCTGATACGGGCAACGACATACTCACCGTTCTTCGCAGTCTCAACGGTCTTGCCGTCGCAGGTGAACTTTGTATCCGCAGGCAGTCCCTTGAAATAGAGGGAAAGCGTTGTCTCGGATCTCAGCGAAAGCGTCGCACCCTCGAAGGTCACGCCCACGGGGAGAGCTGCGTTGTCTTCGTCAAACTTGAATGTATTCGGTACAGTAACATTTGCTATGTCCTGGACTTCTCCGATTGCTGTGCCTTCTTTGAAGTATGTCTGTGAAGCTAACTGCTGATATTAACCCCAAAAGAGTCACTGATATAGTAGATGCTGATGTAATATATATTATAAGTGCTGAAAGAATAGGCGTCGATGCTATCTCCAGCATCGATGATTTGTCTGATTTTTGGCATGTATATCAAACTGTATGTGATGAGGTCAAAAGCAAAGAATGTGCTGTTGAAATATCTGTATTTCCGGCAATACCTGTATCAGCCGCATTCGAAATTGGTCGTAGATATATGCCTGGTATCTATCCTAAATTGCATATATATGACGATTACAACGGCTTTTGTAAAGCTCTTATAAAGGTGAATCAAATCTATATGATGCACTTACGTCAATAGTTGATAATATGCAAAATCATATTGAATACAACAACGGAGAATACAAAATATTGAATCCCGTAATGCAAGAAGAGAACTTTGCAGATAAATGGAATGAAAAGCCTCAAAAGGCAAAAAATTTCTTCCGCTGGCTGACTACTGTAAAGAAGGATATTCTTGAGTCTCCACTTAAGCTTTCTGGCATTGATGAAATCGGAGAGGTTTTCAAACAGTGCTTGGGAGAAAAGCCGATAAACAGAGCGCTGAATAAATACGGAGAAGAAATGCGAACAACTCGTGAAAATAACAACCTTTATGTTGATGGAAGTAAAAATGGGCTTGTTAGCACTGCTGCTGCATCTTCATTACTTAAGGTAAAGGGGCATACTTTCTTTGGTGTATAAGAGCTTTTTTAAAACTAAACGACTGTCTTTAGCACAACAGAAAGTAGCTCTGTGTAAAACATTTATCAATAGTGAGTGTAAAATAATCAACAATAAATTGATATGGAAATCACAGGTTCAACCTACACATTTGTCGAGAGAGTATAATATCGAATTACAGTATTCAATCAATAGCCTTCCACGAATATATATACTTGGAGATGCGTTGAAAAAGCTGGATGATCCAAATTTCCCGCATAATTATGGTGTGGATGTCGCCAAAAAGAAAGTAGAGATTTGCTTATATCGATATAAAGAATTCACATATAGTATGTTACTAAGTGCTACAGTTATTCCTTGGGCAATTGAATGGTTATTCTACTATGAAATATGGCTTGCTACTGGTGAATGGCAAGGCGGCGGAGAACATCCAGAAATATAACGTTTCATCATAAATAAATTTATAAATTAAAAGCCGCTTAGAAGTCTATTCTAAGCGGTTTTTCATTGGAGCTTGTGACGGGACTCGAACCTGCGACCTGCTCATTACGAAAGTGAGAAAAGCCTTTTTCAGACCTTTTCACACTTACTGTATTTATCGAAATATAGCCTACAAATTATTGTTGCTTATTCAAGCTGAATGAAACTTGTAGTGCCCTTAGTGCCCTCAAAGTGCCCTCAAAGTGCCCTCAAAGTGCCCTTATTCAAGAAGCTCTGACAGCGCTCAGAATGGCGTTTATAAGCCTTTGTCAAAGAGACTGTAAAACTATAATGCAACACCGTAGGAGCTCTTCTGAGGCCGCTTAGAGCCTAATAGAAAGGCAGAGCGTTAAGCCCTGCTTTTCTTTGTTATAGTCGGTCAACAATGAAGATTATCGCTGCAAGTATCGTTGATAAGCATAGTTCGATATGGAGACGGTGTATCTGCCTTTCAGCTCTCGCCAGCTCCTCTTCATGCACAATATAAGGAACAGCTTCTTTCATATATCAGTGAAGTTGTCGGCGATACCGTAGGCATTGAGACGACGTGCAAGCTCTCCCTCTGTTGTAACTGCGGACGCAATATAACTAAATGGATCCTCGCAGCCACAAACACAGTCATTGAAAAAACGCTCAGCGAACTCCTGCACTGTGTTTCCTGAGTCGATAAGCTCAAAGCCTTCCCAGTTCTCTGATACCGCATAACGGCTTATTAGACGGCGAAATGCGGCACTCTCTCGGTGCTTATCAAGGATAAGCGCCAACTCCTGAGGAGATGTTATGAGCCTGTTAGATAGCAGCAGGAAGTCTCCTTCTTCCTTCTTAAAATCATCACCGTGAGGAAAAACGACTTGTTCTAGTCCAGCCGAAAACTCCTCAGCTGCCGCCTTGATTTTTTCTATAGCAGCCTGTGAAGCACTCTGACGTTCACGGTCAAAGGCCTCCAGTTCCTTTTGCCGTCTCTCTACCGCTGACGTACCGTCTCTGACCGGGTCAACCTTAGGCAGAGACCTTACTTTTCCGTCAATAGATGTCCATGTTGTACGGCAATCGTCTACCGCCTTTATTGCAGCCTTTATCGGCTTAGTTGAAAGTTTATGATAAATAACATTGGTTTTCATAATTAGCTCCTTTTTAATATGAGAATTTTTCCTCGAGCTCTCTGTAAAGAGCCTCCATTTCCATGTCCTTGATTCTGCGCTGTTCCGGATCCATGTTCTTTTCTTCTTCCTCAAGCTCTGCAAGGATACGCTGAACATCGGCGATGCTTTCTTTTAGCTGCCTTTTTTCTAATGTTGACTGTCTCCTATGCTCAATGGCTTGAAGTCTTCTATCAAGTGCCCTCATATCTTGTTCCTTCCTCCAGTGCCTTTAGTCTGCGCTCAAAACTTGCAGTTTCAACATATCTCAGGGTATGCCGCAGAAGACTGTCCGCAGCTGATACCCTGACAGTTGCCGGAAGCTCCGTGTCTGCCGCTGTATCAGAAAGAGTCTTTACCGCAAGTTCAGAAGCAGCACTAAGTTCGTTACTGACATTCTCAATGAACCGTGACTTTTCGTCTTCATAGCGTTTTCCTAGTTCTCCGTTGAGCCTTCTCTGTATGCTCTGTGGAGATATAGACAGAGCCCTTGCTGCTCTCCTTACTGAGCCTTCTGCAAGTAGTGCTGTCAATAACGCTTCATCACTGACTTTCATCATTACACCCCCTAAAAACGTGCAACTTTTTTGCGTGGCTTTGCTTCTCTATTTTTTTCTATATATAGATTTCTCTATATATTATTCTCTTATATAGGTGGTCAATTTGAATATGGAAAGTATTCATTTTGACTATAGTCACATATTCAAATTGACTATACCCTTGTTCATTCTGAACACGTTTCCGAATTGTTCCTCCACTCTCTTTTCCATTGCTCTACAACACGTTCATCAATGAGATATTGCATTGAGGATGTGAAATTGCATTGTTCAGCAGTCACAGCTCCGCTATCCTTCAAACGTTTTAGCGCCCTTTGGACGGTGCTCTTAGAGCAGCCAATCATTTTTGATAGACTGCTCAGAGAGTAGAAACAGTCCCGGTCAGCTTCATGAAAGGAATACATCAGAGTGAACAGAGCGAATTCAGGTGAACACATTCCTCCCAGTTTTTCAGCTGCCCAGCTATATGATTTATAAAACTCCAGCCTGACCATTATGAAAAACCGCCGTTTTTGAGGAATTTTTTGGCACTCCGGACAGCTTCTTTTGCGCTGCTGATACGGTGCTGCTGAAAGGCAACATATCGTTTTATTTCATCAACGCTGGAAGGAAGAAAGAATCCGCCTGTAGTGCTATCACAAGTGCTGCATATCACAGCGCCTTCACGTCTTGCTGCATTTATCAATGCACGAACTTCACGCTGGCTACAACTGAGAAGAACAGCCAACTCAGCCATTTTTATAGCGTTCTCATGTCCGCAGGGCAGAAAGTCCACAATATTTTTCACGACAAACTGCCTCCTTCCATGAGTTTTGCGGATATAGGTTTTATAGCCTGCTCCACAGTGTTTATTGATGAGTTATTGAGGTATTCTTCCAGATAATCGCAGTTTACTAATACTTTGTTCCCCGCTCGAATAGCCTTTATAGTCCCAGATAGAGCCCATTTTCGTATAATATAGGCGGAAAGTCCATATCTTTCGGCTGCGGCATTTATCGGCAGCATAAGCGGCCTATAATCGTTATTAGGTTTCATTTTTTCCTCGCTTTCTATTGCGCCTACCCCGAAAATGTGTTATAATGGAGCAGGCAGGTATTTTGTTTGTGGTGAATAGGGTATTTGCTGATAAGCGCTTGACGGTTGCCGCCGTCAGGCGTTTTCTTTTTTCGCCTTTTTTAGCCAATAGCGTTTATTAGCCGCTCTGACTTTATCGGCATTAGCTTTTCGCCATTTCTTATAATACTCACGTCTCGCAAGAATGGCTTGCTGCTCTTCCTTAGGGAGTTTTGTAATATCCGGCATTTTTTCTTCACCTCATTCCGCAAATTCATTTTCTTTATCGCTTGACAAAGCTCGAGAAACTTGCTATAATTATTTTAGCATAAACGATAAACAAATGCAAGTAAAACTTGCAAACTCAGACAATATGGAAAATGTATTTTCAGAAAGAAGTTGATAACATGAACATACGCAAAGAAGTCAAGCCTAAAGGCAGATTAAAAAAGAATGAGGCAAAAGAGCCATACAAAAAAACAAATTTCTGCAATGTGTTAAATAAGCTATTCGGTGAAAAAACCGGCAGTCAAGAAACAGTTGCAAAAGCACTTGGCGTGTCAAGGCAATCTTTCGGAAACTGGCTAGCTGGCAGAAATCAACCAGATTATGATACTTTGATAGCTATTGCTGATTACTATGGCGTATCAACTGACTATCTTCTTGGTCGCACTAAGAACAGAACGACAACAGAAGATGATAAGACTACCCTCGCAACAACTGGACTCACTGAAAAAGCTCTAGAGAACATCAAGGTGCTTTGTCATAAGTCTAAGCACACTATTGCCTCAAATCTACCAGAAAGAACAGTATCATTCTTTCTGGAGAGTGATAATCTTATTGAGATCGTTCGTTGTCTAGCTCTTGCAGAAATACACTTCGATATTCTAGACCCTTCACCAAGTATTATTAAGGCTAGAGTGATACAACAGCTCGACGACGATAAACCCTCAAAATCTCAAAAGACGTTAGATGAATATAGCAAGCTCGCAGTCTCTGCGTTATGCAGTGAAGGATATAGCCCCGTAGTGGAGCTGAAACTACACGAGGCTGTAAGCAAGTTGTTATACAGTTTTAAGGAGGAATTAGAGCATGGCAAACATAAGTGAACGAAAAGACAAAAACGACAATATAATCTCTTATCGTATTAGAGTAAGCAGAGGCTATGACGGACAGGGCAACAAACTAAAGCCCTATGAAAAGACCTATAAGCCCGAAAAAGGTATGACAAAGAGACAGATTGAAAAGGAGTTGCAAAGACAGGTCACGCTCTTTGAAGAAGAATGCAGAACAGGTATGATAAGCACAAACAAAAATCTTAAACTCTCTGCTTTCTGTGATATGTACAAAGATATAAAGAAGGCTACTCTCGCCCCGAGAACATTTGAATATTACGGACAGGTCATTGAACAGCTTATTATCCCTCTGCTCGGTCATATTAAAGTTACAGAAATACGCCCTGCACACATTCAACAGTTCGTCCAATACCTACAGAAAGAAAAACCTAACACCTCACCCTCGACCATAAAGAAAAAGCTCTCTGTACTTCAATCAGTACTTACACAGGCGGTCAAACTCGATATAATACCTGTGAATCCTGCTGACTCCAAAAAGCTTACACTTCCAAAGGCGATAGCTCCGAAAGTTGAAATATTCAGCAAACAGGAAGCCGCTGAAATGCTTGAATGCCTTGAAAATGAAGAATTACAATATCAGTGTCTTGTACAGATAGCCATAATGACAGGCGCTCGTCTCGGTGAGTTGCTCGCATTAAAATTCAGCGATATTGATTTTAGGTCAAATAAAATCACTATTGAAAGAAGTGCATATAAGTGTAAAGGTCAGCCGATAGCAGTTAAACCGCCGAAAGATTATGAAGTTAGAACAATTACGGTCAATGATTATTGTATAGAGCTTATACGCTTGCTAAAAGCCGAAAAGGAACGTGAACGCCTCAGACTTGGTACAGCTTGGAACGGTGATGAATGGTTATTTACTCAATGGAATGGCGAAATTATGAATCCTCAGACTCCGACAAAGTGGTTCAGCAAATTCCTTGAAAAGAACGGTCTAAAACACCGCAAATTTCATTCTCTAAGGCATACATCTGCGACCTTGTTATTATATGGCGGAGTTAACTTGCAGCAGGTCAGAGAACGTCTCGGTCATGCTGACATAAGCACAACTAACAAATATCTCCATTGTCTCGCAGAAGCTGATACAGAAGCCGCAAATGTTCTCGGAAATATGCTCATTACTCACAGCAGAAGAAAAGAGGAGCAGGCGGAACAGCATAAAATACAAAAAACAGGATAACAGAAAAGGGACTCTCCAAACATGGAAAGTCCCTCATTTTTTACACAATAGTGCCCTAATAGTGCCCTAAACGTATTCAGTTAAAAGAATAAGCGCTTCCTCATATAGAGAAATCGCCTATTCTGCGTTGTTTTATTGGAGCTTGTGACGGGACTCGAACCTGCGACCTGCTCATTACGAATGAGCTGCACTACCAACTGTGCTACACAAGCATGACCAACAAATACATTATACACCAAAACCGGGACTCTGTCAAGTGGGAACGATCATTTCTGAGAAAAACAGCTGCCCTCCGGTGTTGTGGGAGGGCAGAACATTCAAAGCAAAGGGCGAACATAGTTCGCCCAAAACAGCATTTATTTCTGATCAAACGGCGTGACGCTTCGCACGGATCACATCGACGATAGCGTCAACGTGCTTGCGGCAGATCTCCTCGCTCTCGGCCTCGGCCATTACACGGATCACGGGCTCGGTACCGCTCTCACGGACCAAGATCCTTCCGGACTCGCCCAGAGCCTCAGAGGCGGCCTTAACAGCTGCCTGAACATCGGGGTCGTTCTGAGCGGCGGGCTTATCCTTGACCCTAACGTTTACCAGCACCTGAGGATAAACGGTGAAGGGCGCAGCCAGCTCGCTGAGCTTCTGCTTTTTGCTCATGATGACCTGCATGATCTTCAGGCTGGTGAGGATGCCGTCGCCGGTGGAGGCGTACTTAGAGAAGATGATATGGCCGGACTGCTCTCCGCCCAGGATACAGCCGTGCTCCTTCATATATTCGTAAACGTACTTATCGCCAACAGCGGTCTTAGCGTAGTCGATGCCGATCTCGTCGAAGGCTTTGAACAGGCCGAAGTTGGACATGATAGTTGCGACGACTGTGTTGCCCACCAGCTTGCCTTTTTCCTTCATATAGCGGCCGTAGATGTAGAGGATATGGTCGCCTGAGATGAGCTGGCCCTTTTCGTCAACGCACAGGCAGCGGTCGGCGTCGCCGTCGTAGGCAAAGCCGGCGTCCAGGCCGTTCTCCACAACGTATTTCTGGAGCACCTCGATGTGAGTTGAGCCGGCGTTGTCGTTGATATTGGTGCCGTTTGGCTGAGCGTTGATGACGTGAGTTTCGGCTCCCAGAGCGTCAAAAACGGCCTTAGCAACATTCCAAGCGGCGCCGTTTGCGCAGTCAAGGCCGATCTTCATTCCACGGAAGGAATACATTCCCAGCGAGATCAGGTAGCCTATGTAGCGGTTCCTTCCGGAAACGTAGTCAACGGTGCGGCCGATCTTATCGCCGGTGGCGAAGGGCAGCTCAGGCCAAACCTTGCCGAAGGCCTTGAGTTCGCCGTCCAGATAAGCCTCCACCAGCTGGATCACCTCGTCCTCCATTTTTTCGCCGCTGCTGTTGATCAGCTTCAGGCCGTTATCGTAGTAGGGGTTGTGGCTGGCAGAGATCATGATAGCGCAGTCGAAGGCATCGACTCTGGAAACATAGGCCACTGAGGGGGTCGTAGTAACGTGGAGCAGGTAGGCATCTGCGCCGGAGGCAGTGAGGCCTCCCACCAGCGAATACTCGAACATATAGCTGGAAAGGCGGGTGTCCTTTCCGATTACGATACGGGGAGCGTCGGTCTCGCCCTTCTGACGTTTCAGTTCGCCGTAATACCAGCCCAAAAATCTGCCGACTTTATAGGCGTGGTCTGCGGTGAGATTTTCATTGGCTGTCCCTCTGAAGCCGTCTGTACCGAAATATTTTCCCATGATCATGTAACTCCTTTATTTATCGGGCTGACCCGAATTTTTGTCTGCGATACTATTATACCACGATCCGACAGGGATCGCAAGATAAAAATCTGCCGGGCGGTATATAATTTTAGGTGAGTTTTTCCACCTGGAAAGACCGAGACCGGTCTTGTGGGGAGCTGCCGCCATGATCCGCTGCCGCCGATCTCCCCTCACAAGATCTGAAAGCTGCGGTCGTTTTGCAGGGGGATCGTCTTGGCGGAAATGTTCTCGATCCGCACGAAGGTGCCACGCTCGATGGCCATGATCATGCGGTCTATGGCCTCCTCAGAGCCCTCTGCCTCCATTTCCACAGAGCCGTCCCAAAGGTTTTTCACCCAGCCGGTGACTCCCAGAGAATTTGCGGCGTGGTAGGCTCGATAGCGGAAGCCCACGCCCTGAACTGCTCCGTAAAAAATGATATGACGTCTTAGCTTTTCCATATGTTTCTCCTTGTGAGGGCTTTGAACTGTCCGCAGCCTGCGGATATTCAGCCCTTTTTCGACCTGCGTATAGCCTTAGCCTCATTCTGGATCCGGCCGGAGGTCAGTCCCCAGAATATGCGCTTAGCCAGAAGCACCGGCAGCAGGATCTTGTGCTTGTAATAAAATGGGTAGGCGGCCTTCAACTCGTCCTTTGGCATGAAGATCCTTCCCAATATATAGCGGAATTTGCCCTTATTCTTCAATCCGCCGTCAACTCTGTTTTGAACGCTTCCGTAGGTGCCGGAGGTGATGTACCGGTCCAGGAGCTCCTGCTCGTCGTCGGTTAGGGGCTCCTCCGCAAAGGCCTTGTCCGCCGTGGTGCGCCTGAGCCTGTCGAAGTCCAGGATCCCCAGCTTTTTCAGCTCTCCGGAGATATATCCCCAGTCCAGATCCGGCTTTTTCCGGCGGAAAATGTAGTTGTCCAGCAGGCTCCGCATACCCGTTCCGCAGAGGGCGTGGTGCTTGTATTCGTGGGCAGTCATGTAGATGTAGAAGTCCTCATCGGTCATCATCAGCTCGGCCTTTGTCCCGGGAACAGGCCTCAGCTTCTCCCAGATATGCTCATAATAGTCCTGAAATTCCCGGCCAAACAGCGAAACATGGAGCTCGAAATGGGTGGAGGGCTCCTTTTTGTACACGTCCACCATGCTGCCGAAGAGCTCGGTCGTGAAGCCGGCGCCGGTCATGTAGTCCCGGATCTCGGTGCGGTGAGTTCCGTCGAAGAGCACGTCGTTGTCGGACATCTGCCGCAGCCCCATGGACGGGTAAAGGTCCTTGAGGACTGCGCCCTTGAGGGCTATATGCCGCACGCCCATTTCCTCCATGAAGCTGAAAAGTCTCTGGCGCTCGGTGTCCAGAAGGGCGTTCTTTTGCAGGGACTTCCCCAGAGCCTGGGTGAGATCATGGCTGAAGATCCCGGCCTTTCTCAGGCTGTAAGCGCATACTGCCGAAAGGGAATGGGCAGCAGAAACAGCATTCACAGCCGAAAGATCCATGGCCTGAGCACGCTGCTTTTCGGGAGCTTCTCCCCTTGCCGCACAGCCGCAGAGATACAGCACCTCCACAGCGGCAGCCCGGTATTCCTGTATGTTCATTTTTCCACGACCCCTTTTTCTGTGATCTCAAGCACTCTGTCGCAGATGTCCAGAGCAGCAGGCCTGTGCGTAACGATAAGCACGGTCTTGTCGGTCATGCTGCGGAGGTTTTCCAGCAGCCGCCGCTCGGAGTCGCCGTCAAGAGCGCTGGTGGCCTCGTCCAGTATCAGCACAGGGCTGTCGGAGAAAACCGCCCTTGCCACAGCGATACGCTGGGTCTGTCCCTCTGAGAGACCGGCTCCACGCTCGCCAAGAAGGGTATCTGCGCCTTTTTCCAGCTCAGCGACAAAGTCCTCTGCACAGGCTATTTTCAGAGCTTTCTGGATCCTCTCGTCGTTGCCGGCGTCATCGGGATCTGCAAAGGCCACAGCCTGACGGAGAGTGCCGTTCATGAGGAAATTTCCCTGTGGAACATAGGCGAAGAGCCTGTGCCACTGAGCGGTAAGGGGCTCACGGGAGCCGTCACTGAGCTCCAGATAGCGCTCGCCGCTGTCGGGAGAGTAAACGCCCATGAGCAGCTTGAGAATGGTGGATTTTCCGCAGCCGCTGGTGCCTGTAAGAGCAACGTAGTCGCCCTTTTTCACCTTGATCGACACTCCCTCAAGCACCTGGGGCATACGCTCCTTGGAGAGCTCGCCGGGCTTGTCGGCTGCCGGAAAATAGGTAAATCCAACGTTTTCCATGCCAAATGAGGAGAGCTCCCCCTCGTAAAGAGCCCTGACCTTTTCGCCGGAGAAGGGCTCGCCGGGAATGTCGTCGGGGAGATCTTCCACCTCCATAAGACGCTCAGCGCTGGCAGTGGTGGAGTAGATCTTAGGCAGATAGCCCGAAAGGGTGGACACGGGAGTTTGCAGCTGTGAAACGAGCTGTGTCACCGCAGTGAGAGTTCCGAAGGTCATGAAGCCCTTCAGGATACCGTAGCCGCAGTAGGCTGCTCCCGCCAGATAAAGGCCGCTCATGGCGGCGGCGAAGCCCGTATTGAACAGGTTTGAGAAGGCGTTCTTCCTCATGCGTGCGGTCTTGTGGTCGTCCATGAGGGCCTCAGCACGGCTGGCGGTCTGCTTCTCAGCGGCAAATGACCGGATCATGATCAGGCTGCCGATGCGCTCCTGTAGGAATATCCTCAGCTTGCCGTCCTTCTCCTGGATCTCCTTGTGGAGCTTTTTGAGGCTCCGTCTGATCCCGTAGGTCATCAGCAGGATCAGTATGCCGCCGGGGAGGATCACTGCCGCAAATCTCAGGTCGATGATGAACAGCAGGACCAGTGCGCAGACCAGCTTCACGCTCATCTCGGTGATCCCTGGGATGATGTCAACGCAGCCTCCTGCGGTGACGGTGGTGTCGTTGGTCAGGCGGTTGAGCCACTCGCCGGAGTGTACAGCGCTGACATGAGCCAGATCCTTGCGCAGGATATTCCCCAGAAGGCGCTTTTTGAAGGCGTTCTCGCACCCAGACTTGCAAAGCTCGCTCAGCCACCTTGTGCAGGCACGCATGGCCAGCTGAAAGACCAGCAGCACGAACAAAAGGCCGCTGAACAGCCAAAATCTGCTGCTTTTGTGGTCAACGGCTGAGTCCACCATGTTCCTCATCAGAAGGGCGTAAAAAACGCCGGCAGCGCCTGCTGCGGTCTGAACAACGGTCAGTGCGGCGATGCCGGCTTTTTTTCTTCCTATGACGGAGCTGAGCCATTTTAGGGTATTGTTTTTCATCGGTCACTTTCTTCCTTTTATGAGTCTTGCAGCCTTGCTGCGGAGCTTTTTGCAAAAGATCCTCAGCGGCGCAAGGCTCATCCGTGTTTTTGTGTAGATCCGGTAGGGGAGCTCGTTTACGGAGTGCTCCTTTCCCCCACGGATATAGGCCGTCATCACGCCAAGAATGTCCTGATCCTTGATGCCGTACTCCCGGTTTATGCAGTTATCTCCCAGGATAACGTAGTCCTCCGGGCGCACCTTGATGATCCTGTGGAGGACATACTGATCCGGCGGCCTGCGGTAGAGCACCACGTCGCCCTTTTTGAAGCGGCTGCCCTTATTTTTCTCCACAACGAACAGGTCCTTCCCCGACCTTAGCAGGGGCATCATGCTGGTGCCGTTGAAGGTGTAGGTCAGCTGGCCGTTCTGCTCAAGGAATTCCTCGTAAGTCGTTTTATTCATCCAGCGCTCCTATCTCTCTAAGAGCGTCCAAAAGCCGGTCAACGTCCTGCCCGATCTTTTCCTGGGGAGCGTTGAACTGCCTTCCCAGCTCGGTCACGATCTCGTCACGGGTGATCTCGCTCCTGAGCAGCTCAAATACCATGCCTGCGGTGCGGTTGCCACGGACAACTCCCGAAAAATCGGCGTTTGCTGTAGCAGCAAGGAGGCTTTCTTCGCCGCTTGTATGGGGGATGAAATTCTTGTTCAGCTTCATGTTATATACCTCTCAGGTCAATTTTTCATGCCGTTATAGGCGGTCTCAGCAGCGGAAATGTCCATATTGCAGCCCAGAATGTACAGCGAAACGCTTTCCGTCAGCCTGTCAATCAGGTCAAGGGTCTTCATCAGCTGGATCGGGTCAGCGGGGCGGTAGGACTGCTGGAGCAGCATAGGCCGGATCTCGCTGACATCTGCCTTGCGGATCCAGTTCTCCTCGGACCTTGTGAGAATGCACACAGCCTTCAGCGGAACAGTTATGTTGCTGCCGATGCCGTGCTTGCCGCAGTAGGGAGTTCCGCAGACGAAAGCGCCTTCGTCTGTGATGCGGATCAGGGGCTTGTCATCGTTGACCATGACGGCTTTTTCCCCTAAATACTGCCGCCAGAGCCTTGTGTGGGTGGACTTTCCCGTGCCGCTTTTTGCGGTGAAGAGGAAGGCCTGGCCCTCCACAGCGATAGCCGAGCCGTGGAAGAGGAAGGTATCGTGATCGGGCATTTTCTCGCAGATCTTCCGGTAGACCGCCAGCTCTTCCAGATGATCCTCCGGATAGTAGATCACCGGCCTGCCCTCACGGAGACACTCACTGTCGGAGCGCTTTCTTTCGTAGGCGATGTCGCTGGGCTGGATCTTCACGAAGATATCCGCAGGCTCGTCGGTGAGGTAGTCATTGCAGTAGTTCATCACCCTGTCGTAGATCGACTCCACCTGAGCCACACGGCCGGCCATTTTCACAGAAAAGCAGCTCATAGCGGGATCATCGGCAGCTCGATAACGCCGTTGTCGTCGTTGGGCGCCGCCGGAGTGCTGCTCTCGTCGGGAGGAAGGGTGTCAGCTTGAGTGTCTGTGCCGGGAGCAGGGGGCTCCGGGTCGGAAATGATCGGCAGCTCGTCCTCGTCAGAGGGCTGGGGAGCGTCCTCCTGAGAGGATCTGTCCTCGGAGCTCTCTACAGAAGCGCTCTCCTGCTTGTCCGGCTTACCTGGAGCCTTGCTCTCCTCAGAGCTCTGAGCAGGCTTCTCCTGAGAGACCTGGCTGTCTGCTGAGGACTGATCCTTGGCAGCGGTAGTCTCGGAGGATCCCTCAGTAGTTTCCGCCGAAGTCGAAGCGGAAGTTGTGGCCTCTGAGGAGGTATCATCATTTTTGTCCTGGCCGCTGCTGCACGAAACAAGGGCTGCGCAGAGCAGAGCTGTAAGTATAAGTTTTTTCATATTATCTCCTTAATGAAACAGACGCCGCTGCGCCTTATTTGGGTCTAATGATACAGTATAATTTTACCATAGCTTCTCCCTACAGTCAAGAGCCGAATGACCATTTTCCTTTTCTGTGGGCGGCTTCTTGGATCCTGTGCGAAATTATGGGAATTTCGTGCAAAAGCCTTGCTTTACAGACCTAGCCGTGATATAATAAGGTTACAATATTTCTGCTGAATTAAAAGGACGGTGTTGATCATGAAAGCAGACAAATATGCAGTTACCGGAGCAAAAAAGTGGACATCCGCAAGCTCCCCACAGACAGCAAGAAGGACAAGGCGGACAAGGAGAAGATCCTTGCCAAGTATGAGGCCAACAAGCAGGAGCTGGCACTTTTGCAGGACAAGTTCTACGCAGACGGCCGTGAGGGCATCATCGTTGTGATCCAGGCGCTGGACGCTTCGGGAAAGGATTCCGCTATCAAGAACGTATTCAGCGGCATCAACCCTCAGGGCGTGAAGGTGGTATCCTTCAAGGCTCCCGATGAGGAGGAGCTGAGCCACGATTACCTCTGGCGTATCCACCAGAATATCCCCCGCCGTGGCGAGATAGCCGTTTTCAACCGCAGCCACTACGAGGACATCGTTACCGTTCAGGTGGAGAACATCAAGCCTCACTACCACATGGCTCAGCGCAATATCGGCAAGGACGACGAGAAGTTCTTCGATGAGCGCTGTGAGCAGGTGAACAATTTCGAGGAGTACCTTTATCAGAACAGCTATCGTGTGGTAAAGATCTTCCTGCACATCACTCCCGGCGAGCAGGCTCAGCAGCTTCTGGAGCGCATCGAGGTGCCGGAGAAGAACTGGAAGTTCCGCAGCGCTGACCTGAAGGTCATGGACAAGTTCGAGCCGTATCTGGACTGCTTCAACGACGTGATCAACAAGACCGCCACCAAGCACAGCCCCTGGTATGTGCTGCCCGGTGATCAGCGCTGGTACACAAGGTACCTGATCACCGAGATCCTCCTTGACGTGATGAAGAGCTGTGATCCCCAGTATCTCGAGCTCCCCGATGAGGAGAAGGCCAAGCTGGAGGAGAGCGGAAGGATCCTCCGTGAAGCGATAGAAGCAGCGAATTCTCCCAAGAAAAAGACCAAGAAGACCAAATGAATGAAGGGGCGCACGACCGTGCGCCCCTTAGTTTTGCTGTTTTTCATTTGTATGTGCAGGGACGAACAGCGTTCGCCCGCAGGCTTGGGTCACTCGTCGAGTATTCCCTTGTAGTTTTCGTCTTCGGAAGCCTCCTTAGCCTCCTTATCGGCCTTTTTCACGGCTGCTGAGGCGCTCTTGCGGCCTCTGATCATAAGCACAACGGCAAAGATCGCGGCTGCGATGATAGCTCCCACAGCGATAATGATGAAGGCCACTTTTTTCAGGCTCCTGTCCACGACGGTGAATTCGATGCCGCTGGATCTGGCGTACTTATGGCCTGCCGAGCCGTCGAAAACGCTCATGGCGAAGCCGGGGACGGGCTGGTATTCGTCGGTGGAGCTGCTTTCGGAAAAACCGAAGGCGCTGTCGCCGATCGAGTTAACGCTGCCCGGTACAGAGACCTGCTTCAAGTTGGGGCAGGAAAGGAAAGCGCCTGTGCCGATAGAGCTGACGCTCTCAGGGATGACTGCCTTTGAAAGAGCCTGGCAGTTGTAGAAGGCGCCGTCGCCGATAGTGCTCAGCGAGGAGGGCAGGTCAACTGACTCCAGAGCTGTGCAGAACTTGAAGGCGATGTCGTCGATAGTGTTCAGGCCGTAGGAGAAATCCACGGACTTCAGCCCCTTGCAGTAGCCGAAAGCGTCCTCTCCGATGTAGGTGACGGATGAGGGGAGGAAAACGTGCTCAACATCGTAGCAGAGCGAGAATGCGCCGGGTCTGATGGAAGTGACCGTATCGCCGATGTAAACGTCCCCTGCCAGCTTTGTGGAGGCTCTGATGATCTCGGTCTTGCCCGTGGTGTAGAGTATGCCGTCGCTGAATGTGAACTTGCTGCACTTTGAGGCGTCGAAGCTGTCGATAGCGGCGCATTCGGCGAAGGCCATTTCCTGGATCGTGTCCAGGGAGGAGGGCAGCTCCAGACTGGTAAGGCTGTTGCAGTTGTAGAAGCAGTAATCGCCGATATAGGTGACTCCGTCAGGTATGTCAAGCTCTTTCAGCGCCGTACAGCCGAAGAATGTGCTGGCGCTGAGAGTGGTGAGCTTTGAGGGGAGCGTGATCGTTTCCAAGGAGGTACATCCTGCGAAGGCGCTGTCTCCGATCCGTTTTATAGACTCAGGGATCTTCAGGTCGCTGATGTATGTACAGCCGATGAAGGCCTGATCTCCGATAGCGGTAACAGCATAGCCGTTTACCAGCTCCGGCAGCTCGGTCATCATGGCATCTGTGCGGCAGTGTGTGATGGTGTAGGAGCCGTCTACCAGCTCATAGGTGAAGGTGCCGTCATTGAGCTCGTCCTCCGCGCTGTTAGGCTGCTCCGCAAAAGCCGGAAGCGCACCTATCCACGGCAGCATCAGCAGAGCGCCCGCTGCCAGAGCTGCACCTTTTTTCAGTAAATTCATGACTGCTCCTCCTTTTCAGCCTCCGCCCTTTTCTCACGGAGCCTTTCTGCGGCCTTGGCCTTTGCCTCGGCACGCCTCTTCTCTTCTTTTTTAGCCTTGAGCTTCTTTCCGGTGAAAACTCCGATGACTGCCAGAATAAGGGCCAGAATCATTCCTCCGATAGTGCAGAGGAAGCCCACGGACACGTTCTTTTCGCCGATCAGGATCGTACCGGTAACGGTCTCGATGCCGCAGGCTTGAGCGTAGGCGTAGCCCACTGAGCCCTTGTCGGCGTAGATCTTGAAGCCGGAATTCACCACGCTGGCGTCCTTTTCCTGGCCGCCGTCGTCCATGCCCAGCATATCGTAGAGCTTCTCCTCGTCGGTCTGCTCAACAGAAGAAGGGTCGTAGAGGTATCCGAAGGCGTAGTCTCCGATGGTTTCCAGCTCCTTGTAGAGCCGGATGCTTTTCAGGTTAGGGCAGCCGTAGAAGGCGTCATTTCCCACCACCTTGAGTGACTTGGACAGCTTCACGCTGCTCAGGGCAGCACAGCCGTCGAAGGCGTATGTTGCGATCCTTTCAACGCCGGTCAGGTCGGCTTTTTTCAGGTGGAGGTTATTGCAGAAGGCCGAAAATCCGATCTCCTTTAAGCTGGCAGGAGCGGTGAAGCTCTCGTCCTCTTTGGCGATAGGATAGGCGATCAGCTTGGACTTGTCCTTGTTGTAGAGCACGCCGTTTTCGGAAGAGAACTCTCCGCTGCCCTCGCCCACATTTATAGCTGTAAGGGCGGTGCAGTTGATGAAGGGCTCCTCGCCGGCGATCTCCTTCAAATTGCCCGGGAGGGTGAGCTCCTTGACGGTGGGGGGGAAGACCAGCTGACCGATAGTTTCCACGGTGTCGGGGAGAACGATAGTCTCCGCCTGACAGCTGTAGAAGGCGTAGTCCTTTACCTTGGTGACGGTGAGGCCGTCGATCTGAGCAGGAACGGTGATCGAGGTCTGGTCTGAGTAGCAGAAATAGATGACAGCTGAGCCGTTTTCCTCGGCGTATTCGATGTCGTCCACGGTCTTTGTGTTGGCAGCAGCGTGCTCGTCGATCGCAGCCTGAGCCTCGGTCGTGATGAACTGGAAGTTGTTGGCGATGTCGTAGTCCTCGTCAGTGTCGGTGGCGTAGGTCTGAGCAGCTGAGCCGGCCTCGCCCACGATAAGGAAGGTCTCGTCCATGTTCTCTTCCTCGTCATAGCCGAAAGCGCAGTAGCCGATCTCCTCCACTGAGGAGGGGATGATGATCCTGGAAAGGCCTGTGCCCATGAAGGCGCTCTGGCCGATGCTCTTGAGGTACTGAGGGAGCTCCACCTCTGTCAAGGCCGGGCAGACAGCGAAGGCGCCGGAGCCTATGCTTCCCAGAGTATCGGGGAATTTCACTTCTGAAAGTACCGTACAGCCTGAGAATGCCAAATCTCCGATGGCCGAAACAGCAGTGCCGCTCATGTCGGTCTTGGCCAGCTTTTCGCACTCAGCGAAGGCATGGCGCTTGATCTCGGTAAGGCTCTTAGGTAGGCTCACCTCTGAGAAGCCGCAGCTGAAAAATGCCGCAACACCGATAGTTGTGACACCCTCGGGGACAGCGAAGGAGCTCCCCTCGGCAGTGGGAGGGCAGCACAGCAGCGCGGTCTTGTCCTTGGAATAGAGCACGCCGTCAACTGAGCAGTAATCCTTGTTGGCGGGATCCACGTTTATAGCGGTAAGGCTCTCACAGCGGCTGAATGGGTTTTCTGTGGAGATGTACTGGATACTTGCCGGGATATTGACCACTGAGGCGTCGGTCTCGGAGAAAGCCCGTGCGTCGATCTCAGTAACGGGGGATCCTCCCAGAGAAGCCGGTATATCCACGGTGCCGTCCTTGGCGTCCATGCCGATGATGATGGCGTTCCCGGAGCTGTCTAGGACGTAGGAAAAGCCGTCTGCGCTGAGGATCTCCTGCTGCTGTTCAGAGACCTGGCTCTCCTCGGCCACAGCGATCTGAGCCGGGAGCGCTGCGGCTCCGCAAAGCAGGAGGCTCATTGCAGCGGCGATGATTTTTTTATAACAGACCATAAAGGTCACCTTCCTTAATAGACATTGGAAACATTATAGCACAAAAATCCCTCTTTGGCAACGGCTTTCACCTAATTTTCGGAATTGCCGGGGCTCTGCGCACAAAAAGGCGGCCTTATGGCCGCCCTCGATCATTTTCTTCTTGTACCGTTTTTTCTGTCGGTACTGCGTTTAAGGTCGCACATACGCTCCTCACTGGACTGCTTGAATCGGGACATCATATCCTCGAAGTCAGTAGGCGGAGCCTGCTTCTTGGGCTCCCAGATATTAGGCTTGCTTCTCTGAGAGTCACGGATTGGCTTCTTCGGGCGCTGAGCAGGAGCCTCGCCCTCGGGAGCTGCCTTTTTAATGGAAAGGCTGACCTTTCCGGCCTCGTTGACGCCGATGACCTTAACAGTGACCTGCTGATCTTCGGTCAGGTGGTCACGGATATCGCTGACATAGACGTTAGCGATCTCGGAGATATGTACCATGCCGGAGCCGCCTCCGTCTATATCGACGAAAGCGCCGTACTGGGTGATCCCCTTGACCTTGCCGGTGTAAATTTTTCCTATTTCCAGCTGCTGCATACTACAAAAAAACTCCTTCTATAAGAACGGATCAGTCTCTTGAGACGTCGTAAAATCTGCGTTCATCGGGGTAGGCATAGCCTCTCTCCTCGATCGCTATCCTCTCCATATAAGAAGAGAGGTCATCACTTTCGAGGACATTTTGCAGCTCAGCATTTTCAGCCTCGTATGAATCGATCTTAGCCTGTATAGTCTCCAGCTCATGGTTTTTCTCGTTGCAGTCCTTATTCGTGGTGAAGATAAGGAAACCGCATCCTACCATGACGGCAAGGGCGACGAGCCTGACTAGGCCGCTGTTGAACAGGCCTTTTTTCTTGTTCTGTCGTTGATTTTTTCTCGCCAATTAACTCCACGTTCTTTCCCTTTTTATTTGCCATTTTATTATACAACAACTTGGGGCTTCTATGCAATAGCAAACTTATTTTTTTAATAGAGTTTACAATAACTTTGGAAATTCCCACAAATTTAGGCTTTACTTTTTTACATAAAAGTACATACCCCGACACAAAAGGCTTCATAATGAGCATAAATATTCGCCGAAGAGCTCCCGTGAGCAGTCTCAGGGCGGAATTCACCGGCCTGCTCACCGTCAGCAGGTACAGCACTGCCCCGATGATGTTCCCCAGGACGAAATATCCCCGGATATGGCCTCTTGCGGCTACAGCGGAGAAGACCGGCAGGAAAACTCCGTAGCCGCACAGGAACAAAAGATCCAGGGCGCCGGTGAGCAGCGAGCTTTTGGGCAGGAGCCTTCTCACTGCCCGGAGAAGGTCCCAGCACAGGCCGACAGCGGCTCCGGCAGCAAGAGAGAGCAGGAAGAGCCGCAGCTCCTCAGAGACAGTGAAGAAGGTCTCCGGCACGTTCATCTGAAGAGCCTCCCCAGGGCGGAAAGAGGTCCCTTCCGGTCACGGTCGCCGTAGATCACCGCCCAAATATCGCCGGTTATGGTCAGGTCTCCGGAGCCTACGCTCATTGAGTCGATGTGGAGCTCCCGCCCCTGCACCGTCAGCTCTCCCTGCTCAGTGAAAAGGCACACCGCCTTCTCATCGAAGCTGTCCACGTCTGTGATCCCGGTCAGGGAAAGGCTCCTTCTGTTCTCGATGATGACCGTGTGGTCGTGGCTGATAGTCTTGTCCTGCATGATGATTACCTCCGTTTTGGTGAGATTTGCACTTGCTATGAAAGTCTATTCGCCGTCCGGGGGAGATATTCCTCCGAAATTGTAGAAAATCACCAAAAGGCGGCAGAAAAATTCGTTTTATTTTTTTGCCCTAGCCCCTTGCGATCCTTGACGGGGTGTGATATAATAATAAGGCTAATTGAAAACTACCGGCTCATGCCGTGTAATACTCATCTTCACGGAGGTAAATATTATGTCAACACTTGAGATCATCGGAGGCGCTGTCCTCTTAGTAGTATGTCTCGTCATCATCGTCCTCTGCCTTTCACAGGAGCAGAAATCACAGGACAGCATGACGGCCGCTCTTACCGGTGCCAGCACCGATTCCTTCTACGGAAAGAACGAGGGCAGATCTAAGGAGGCTATCCTGGCTAAGATCACAAGAGTTCTGGGCATCATTTTGTTCATCGTAACTCTTGCAGTAAACATCGTCCCGATCTTTACGGAAAAGTGATAACACGCCCTGTGACGAAGGTCATGGGGCTTTTTCTTTTACAATATTCAGACAAGGAGACAAGGAATGTCAGGGAAAACAAAAAAACAAACAACTAAAAAAAGCGCCCCGGGGAAGGCCGCTGTCTCAGCGGAGAGCTACAAGAACAAGATCGTGACCTTCCTCAAGGCTTATGGCAAGCGCCTCATGCCCCTGAGCGAGCTTGAGACAAAGTGCCGGACAAAGCGCTCCGGCAGAGAGAATTTCGTGGAGGCCTTCGACCAGCTCCGCAGAGAGGGCGTGATCACTGTCCGGAAGGGCATGAAGGTGGCGCTGTGCTCACGGCTGGACTTCAAGACCGGCACGATCTCACGGCTCAGCAGGACCTTCGGCTTCGCAGTCACTGACGAGGGCGTGGAGTATTTCATCCCCGGAAAGTGCATGATGGGCGCAATGCCCGGCGACAGGGTGCTGATCGCAGATATACCCTCCCGCACCGGCGAGCCCGAGGGCGAGGTGCAGGACATCATCCAGATAGGCAGCTCCGCTCTCACCGGCAGGATAGAATTCGTTGACGGAAAGCCCTATCTTGTGCCGGATATAGCCTCAAAAAACCACATGATCATTGCCGGCACAGACGGAGTTGAGCTGAGAAACGGCGACAAGGTGCTGGCGGAGATAGTCTTCCGTGGAAGACGCCACGCCGAGCACAAGGTGAAGATCACCTCTGTTTTCGGAAGCTCCGAGCTGGCAGCCTCCTGCGCACAGGCTATCCTTGCAACTCACGGCGCTCCCGGGGAATTCCCCGAGGAGGTGCTGAAGGAGGCCAGAAAGATCTCAGAGGGGGGCGTTCAGGAGTTCGCACTGAACAACCGTGAGGATCTGAGAGACCTGCCGATCTTCACTATCGACGGGGCTGAGTCCAAGGATCTGGACGACGCAGTTTCCGTCAGCAGGAGCAAAAAGGGCTATACTCTGGGAGTCCACATCGCAGACGTTTCCCACTACGTCCGGGGCAACAGCGCTCTTGACAAGGAGGCCATGCTCCGTGGCACCAGCATCTACTACGCCGACCAGGTGATCCCAATGCTGCCCAAGGAGCTCTCCAACGGCATCTGCTCCCTCAATCCCGGCGAGGACAGGCTCACTCTTTCGGCTATAATGGAGCTCTCCAAGGAGGGCGAGATCCTTTCATACCGCTTCTGCAAGAGCGTGATCCGCTCACGGGTGAAGGGCGTCTACTCAGAGATAAACCGCATACTTTCGGGAGAGACCGATCCCCAGCTCACCGAAAAATATTCAGCCGTGATAGATGAGATCCCCCTCATAAACGAGCTGGCAGATATACTCATCGAGAAGAAAAAACGCCGCCACGCTCCCGAGCTTGAGACCACCGAGAGCAAGCTGATCATCGGCGAGGACGGCGCCTGCTGCGACGTTGTGCCCCGTGAGAGAGGCAAGGCCGAGCGCATCATCGAGGAGTTCATGCTCACCGCAAACGAGGCCGCCGCAAAGCTTGCAAGAGAGAAGAAGGTGCCCTTCGTGTACCGTGTACATGAGGCTCCTCCGGAGGAAAAGACCGCCGCTCTCTGCGAAATGCTGCGAAAGGCAAACGTTGAGTACCCCCATTTTCAGGAGTTCAAGCCCGCCCACGCAGCCGCTATTCTGGATAACGTCCGGGATACGGACAAGTTCGAGGCCGTGAACATGATGGTGCTCCGCTCCATGGCAAAGGCTAAGTATTCCGAGGAGCCCCTGGGTCACTTCGGACTTGTGCTGGAGGACTACGCCCACTTCACCTCGCCTATCCGCCGTTATCCGGATCTGGCTATCCACCGGATCATCACCGATATTCTTGCAGGCTACAACGAGGAGTGGCTGAGAAAACGCTACGGCGGCTTCGTGGTGAACGCTGCTGAACGCTCCTCTGCTGCCGAGGTGAGAGCTGTCACTATCGAGCGTGAGAGCGAGGACTGCTACAAGGCGGAGTACATGAAGCAGCACATCGGCGAGAGCTTCACCGCAAGGATCTCAGGCGTTACGGAGTTTGGCTTCTATGCGGAGCTCCCAAATACGGTGGAGGGTCTGGTGCATATCCGCACCCTTCCCGAGGGCGAATACGACTACACTGAGCCTGTGGCTCTTACAGAAAAATTCAGCGGAGTTTCCTACACGCTCGGACAGACCGTGCAGGTAGTCTGCACATCAGTAAACGTAAGCGACGGAACGATAGACTTCGTTCTTGATGACGACGAAGGTTAAGGAGAAACTATGGACAAGAGAATTTTTGCGGCAGCCCTTGCTGCCCTTATGACAGGAGCTCTCACAGCGTGCAGCGGTGTAAGGAGCGCATCAGAAGCCAGCCAGGAGCCCACTACAGCTCCCACGGAAGCAGCAACTGAGGAGGCCACTGAGCAGGAGACCTCCGCTGCTACAGAGGCTGTTACCACAGCAGCTCCCGAGGAGACCACCACAGCTGCGGAGGCGCCTCAGGAGGAGACAACGGCTGCTGCTCAGAGCGCTGATGAAGGGCTTTTCCCGGCAGACGACGCAGCCCTCATCGCAAAGGCTCAGGAGATGTTCGACCTGGCCTGCAAGACCGAGTGGGACTTCACCGTTGGCCCAAGATATGAGCTTGACATGAACACCCAGATCGAAAATCAGTATTCCTGGCCCATGTACCTGATCACGACTCCCGGCATAAGCTCCATGAAGGACATCAGGAACGACTATCACACTGTTTTCAGCGTGACCCACGCCGACGGCCTTGACGAGATGTTCGCCGAGCAGGACGGCAAGGCCTATTCTCTCAGCGTTGGACGCGGCGGGAACATCTTCTACGAAAGCTCCGAGATCACCGGTATCCAGAGCCGCTCAGAGAACGAGGTGGTCTTCTCAGTGGTCAACCACATGAACGGCAGCGATTTCGGGGACGGCCCCGTTGACGAGCAGGACACCTTCTCCCTTGTGGCCGAGGACGGCGCTCTCAAGGTGGGACAGTTCAGGCTCCCCTACTGAGCGAAAGGACGCATTCTGTGCGTCCTTTTTTGTTTGGGGAGGGCTCCGGCGGCGGGATCTCCTTCGATCTTCGGAGAAAAGGTCTGCATAATGTCCAAAAACCGGCTGAAAATTCGACAATAATTGATCATTCCCGAAAATTCTGCAAAATATAAAATTTTCCGCTTTATTTCTTGGGGAAAATGTTGTATAATAGATGTGTATACGAATTTTTGAATTTCAGGCCTTGGGTCTGAGCATATGAGGTGTATTTATGGCAAGCCGCTATTCTCTCGGTATCGACGTTGGATCCACCACCGTCAAGACCGTTATCACAGATCAGAACGGAGAGCTGATCTATTCTAAATATCAGCGCCATCTTTCTAAGGTCAAGGAGACCGTTACCGATCAGCTGAAGCTGATCCAGGCCGATTATCCCAGCCAGGACTTCACCGTCTGTATAACCGGATCGGCAGGCCTGGGTCTGGCGGACTCAGCAGGTATCCCCTTCGTCCAGGAGGTACACGCTGCCTTCCTGGCTGTTAAGGAAAAGCAGCCCGACGCCGACGCAGTTATCGAGCTGGGCGGTGAGGACGCAAAGATCATCTTCCTTACCGGCGGTGTGGAGCAGCGCATGAACGGCTCCTGTGCAGGAGGCACCGGCGCCTTCATCGACCAGATGGCTACTCTGCTGGGCATCACCGCTGACGAGCTGGACGAGCTGTCTCTCCGTGCCCAGAAGATCTACCCTATCGCTTCCAGATGCGGAGTTTTCGCTAAATCCGATATACAGCCCCTTCTAAACCAGGGCGCACGCCGTGAGGACGTGGCCGCAAGCATCTTCCAGGCCGTTGTTGACCAGACAGTTTCCGGACTTGCTCAGGGACGCACTATCGAGGGAAAGGTGCTTTTCCTTGGCGGACCTCTGTTCTTCCTGAAGGGTCTGAAAAAGGCCTTCGTCAAGACTCTCGGCCTTGACGATGAGCACGCTGTTTTCCCGGAGGAGGCACCTGTTTTCGTGGCATACGGCTGTTCCATATATGCAGCCTCCTCAGCCGACCGCTTCACGATCTCTCAGCTCATCGAGAAGATCCGTGACGCTAAGGCCTCCGACAACATCGTTACCGGCGAGCCGCTGTTCTCCTCAAGGGCTGAGTACGATGAGTTCATCGCACGCCACAAGCAGTTCGACTTAGGCTACGCCGATATACATAACTATGAGGGTGACGCCTATCTTGGAATAGATGCAGGCTCCACCACCACAAAGCTGGTGCTGATCACCGACGACGGCAAGATCCTCTACCAGCACTACTCCTCAAATCAGGGACAGCCTCTGGACAAGATCACAGCTCAGCTGAAGCGGATCTACGCAGAGCTTGGCCCCAAGGTGAACATCGGGGGCTCGGCAGTTACCGGCTACGGCGAGGACCTGATCAAGGCCGGCCTCTCCATCGACCACGGTATCGTTGAGACAGTTGCCCATTTCAAGGCCGCAGCTTACTTCTGCCCCGACGTTGACTTCATCATCGACATCGGCGGTCAGGACATCAAGTGCTTCAAGATCAAAAACCGCAGCATCGACAGCATCATGCTCAACGAGGCCTGCTCCTCGGGCTGCGGATCCTTCATACAGACCTTCGCCATGGCTCTGGGCTATGACATTGCGGAATTCTCTCAGCTGGGACTTTTCGCAGAGCACCCCGTTGACCTGGGCTCACGGTGCACAGTTTTCATGAACAGCTCCGTAAAGCAGGCTCAGAAGGACGGCGCTACCGTGGAGGACATCTCCGCAGGTCTTTCCTCCTCGATCATCAAGAACGCCATCTACAAGGTCATCCGTGCAAAGTCTCCTGACGAGCTGGGCAAGAACATCGTCGTTCAGGGCGGTACCTTTCTCAACGACGCCGTGCTCCGTTCCTTTGAGAAGGAGCTTGGCAGGAACGTTATCCGTCCGGCTATCTCAGGCCTTATGGGAGCCTTTGGCTGCGCCCTCTACGCTAAGGAGCGTGCCGGCAGGGAGTCTACACTGATCTCGCCTGAGGAGCTGGAGGAGTTCTCCTACACCTCAAAGTCCGCACAGTGCGGAGGCTGCACCGCAAACTGCCAGCTGAACATCATCAGCTTCGGCAAGGGACGCAGATTTATTTCCGGAAATCGCTGCGAAAAGGGCAGCGGACAGGCAAATAAGAATAATATCCCCAACCTCTACGAGTATAAATACAGCAGCATTCTGGCTATGGAGAAGGCCTCTCAGCCAGCTCAGCCGAGAGCTAAGGTAGGCCTGCCTCTGGCTCTGGGCTTCTACGAGCAGATGCCCTTCTGGAACACTCTGTTCAATGAGCTGGGCTTTGAGACAGTTTTCTCCAACGAGAGCTCCCGTGAGATGTACTACCTGGGACAGCATACAATCCCATCGGATACGGTGTGCTACCCGGCAAAGCTGGCTCACGGCCACATCGAGGATCTGCTGGACAAGGGCGTGGACTTCATCTTCTACCCCTGCATGAGCTACAATCTGGACGAGGGCGACTCCGACAACCACTTCAACTGTCCCGTAGTTGCCTATTATCCGGAGCTCCTTGCAGTCAACAACCCCAGGCTCAACGGCCAGAATTTCCGTCACCCCTACCTTGACCTGAATATCCGCAAGAACGTGATCAAGGTCATGGGTCAGACCCTGAAGGAGTTCAACCTCAAGGGCAAGATCCCCGCAGCCGTGGACAAGGCCTACGCTGCGCTGGAGAATTACCACAAGGACGTCGCTGCCAAGGCAAGAGAGATCATCGCTCAGGCTAGAGCTGAGGGCAGAAAGATCATCGTTATCGCCGGAAGGCCCTACCACATCGACAAGGAGATCAACCACGGCATCCACAAGCTGGTGACAAGCCTGGGCATGGCGGTCATCACCGAGGACAGCGTTGCGGCTCTGGCTCATACGCCCAAGCTGGGCGTCCTCAATCAGTGGACCTACCATTCAAGGCTCTACCGTGCGGCAAAGTACGTCACAACTCAGACCGATATGCAGCTGATACAGCTGGTCTCCTTCGGCTGCGGAATAGACGCTGTTACCGGCGACGAGGTGAGAGCTATCCTTGAGAGCGGCGGAAAGCTGTACACTCAGCTGAAGATCGACGAGATCAACAACCTGGGCGCTGCAAGGATACGTCTGAGGAGCCTTGTTGCTGCTATGGAGCAAAAATGATAAAGGCCGTTTGCCTTGTGAAAATAGGAGGATAAAATGCCTGAATACGCAAAATTCACCGAGGATATGATCAAAACTCATACGATCCTCGTTCCCGATATGCTGCCGATCCATTTCAAGCTGCTCATGGGCATCTTCGAGGCCTGCGGCTATAAAATGGAGCTGCTGCAAAACGACTCCCGTGCGGTAGTTGACGAGGGACTGAAAAACGTCCACAACGATGCCTGCTATCCGGCTCTGCTGGTCATCGGACAGTTCATGGACGCCCTCAACAGCGGCAAATACGACCCGGACAAGACCGCCCTGCTGATCACTCAGACAGGCGGCGGCTGCCGTGCTTCCAACTATATCCACCTGCTGAGAAAGGCTGTTGACAAGAACTACCCTCAGATCCCGGTAGTTTCCCTGAATTTCAGCGGTCTTGAGAAGGACAGCGCCTTCAAGATCACTCCCGTCATGTTTTTCAAGCTGCTCTACGCAGTTTTGTACGGAGATCTGCTCATGACCTGCTACAACAAGTGCAGAGCCTATGAGGTCAACAAGGGCGACTCAAAGGCTGTTCTTGACAAATGGCAGAAGGAGCTGGGCGACATCTTCCGCTCAGGAAGCTGGAAATTCACGAAGACCAAGAAGCTCTACCGGCAGATACTGGACGAATTCGCTGCCGTGAAGCTCTCCGGCGAGAAGAAGATCCGTGTGGGCATCGTGGGCGAGATCTACGTCAAGTATTCTCCCCTTGCAAACAACCACCTGGAGGACTTCCTGATCTCTGAGGGCTGCGAGCCTGTAGTTCCCTCTCTGCTGGAGTTCGTCATGTACTGCGCAGCCGGTACCTTCAACGACGCTAAGATCTACGATCACCAGACCATGAGCTCACGGATCTATAAGCTGGGCTATAAGCTGATCTACTCCAAGCAGAAGGAGCTGATCCGCATAATGAAGGAGCAGGGCAGTTTTGAGCCCCTCCACGATTTCGAGCACCTGCGTGCCCTTGCGGACAAGTACATAAACCAGGGCGTCGTAATGGGCGAGGGCTGGCTGATCCCTGCGGAAATGGCGGCTCTTGCAAAGTCAGGTGTTGAGAACATCATCTGCACTCAGCCCTTTGGCTGTCTGCCAAACCATATCGTTGCCAAGGGAATGGCCCGAGCTATCAAGCAGGACAATCCCAACGCAAACATCGTTGCTATAGACTATGATCCCGGCGCTACCAGAGTAAATCAGGAAAACCGCATCAAGCTCATGCTGGCCAACGCCAGAAGATAAACAAGACGGGCTTATTTGCGGGATCTGTGGGGTGTTACTTATGATAAAGACAAGAACTGGCGAGGTCATCAAGACAAATGAAGGACAGAACAAAGTCCTTGAGCGGCTGTATAACACAGCTGACGGAAGAAGGCTGCTGAAGCTGCTGACAAGACCTTTCGTCTCAAAGATCGTGGGAGACTTCATGAGCTCGATCTTCTCAAAGCCTCTCATCAAGCCGTTTATCCGGAAAAACCACATCGACACATCGCAGTATGTCATGAAGGGCTTCCGCTCCTACAACGACTTCTTCACCAGGAAGGTCAAGCCGGAAAAGCGCCCTATCGACTACGATGCAAGCCACCTGATAAGTCCCTGCGACTCAAAGGTGAGCATCTATCCGGTGGACGAGAACAGCATTTTCCGCATAAAGGGCTCGATGTACCGAGTTTCTGACCTGCTGCACAATAAGTTCCTTGCAAGGAGATATGTGGGGGGCTGGTGTATGATCTTCCGCCTAGAGGTGGACGACTATCACCGCTACTGCTACATCGACGACGGCATAAAGACCGGGAATACCTTCATCAAGGGCGAGCTCCACACCGTCAACCCGATCGCTCTGAAGCGCTACAACATCTATAAGCGCAACAGCCGTGAGTACACGATCCTCCACACCGACAGCTTCGGCGACGTGGTGCAGGTGGAGGTCGGCGCAATGATGGTGGGGCGCATAAAAAACCACCACACCGAGTACCTCTTCCGGAAGGGCGAGGAAAAGGGGATGTTCCTCTTCGGCGGCTCAACGATAGTTTTGCTGTTTGAAGGGGGCAGAGTTAGACCTGACAAAGACCTCCTCACGAACACCGAGGAGGGGTATGAGACAGTAGTGAAATACGGCGAGAGGATAGGAAAAGCCCTCTGATCCGTGGGACAGGATTTCCCGGCAAATAAGTCGGGCGGTATGTACCGCCGGAAGAGGAGTATCTATGTATCGTGCCAGAAAAATGATACAAAAGAGCTTCACGGTCCTTTGGGCCGTGATCTTTTTTGTTACGAGTATTATCATCAGACAGCCTGAGCTGAGATGTGAGGCTGCCGCAATGAAAAATCCAAATGGCATCTACCTCAATGCCGCACTGGTGAAGGCCGGAGCCGGCAGCGTGGTGGAGCCCCTGGAGGACTGGCAGAGCTTTCTGGACAAGTTCTCCGCAAACAATTATTATGTGGGAACGCCCTACTCCGGGTGGCTGTATGCGGCCTCTCCCAACGGCGATAAATGGCAGTATAACGAGGGCTACAGCACATACATAAACTCAAACGGCGGCACAACTGCCCTGGGCGGCATGAACTGCACAGGCTTTGTCTGGCACGCCCTGATGAACGGCCTTGCCTACGCAAACGGCTCCTCAAAGCAGGCTGTCAGCGCAGGCATACCCAACGTGAACGGATTCAACTCCATGGGCTTCACACGAAAGGCCTGGACAGGCGGCGCAAACCGCTGGTATGACTTTGTGGTGAAGTACAGCGTCCACTACTACGAATTCAGCACCAAGGCGGAAATGCTCAGCAGCGGCGTTCTCACCAAGGGCGACATCATCTGGTGCGTGGACGGCTCAGTGGGGAAGCTCATGGCAGGGCTGGCGATACCTGCCAGCTATCATCGCGTCGGCATCTACATGGGCGACGGCAAGTCCGACCGCTGGTGGCAGTCCGGCCCCACAAAGGCAGACGGAGATCTTTCCTCCCAGAAGAACAGTATCAACCCGATCTACGGCTGTGCCAAGAAGAATACCTACGTTGTGATCCCATTTGGAGCAAAGTCCAAGTCCACTGACGGGCTCCCGGCAAAGACCACAACGGCTCCCGTGACCACCGTCACCACGACCTTCACCACGACCGTCACCACAACTGTCACCACCACAACTGCCCCGCCGGAGACTATCCCAGCCCCGGATCCTCAGTATATCGGCGTGGAGATCCCTCTTGGGGACGTGGACAACGACGGCTGTATCGACTCCGCCGACGCCTCACTGATCCTGCTGGCCTATGCTCAGCTCTCCACCCATGGCATTTCTCAGCTCAGCGAGGAGCAGGCTCTAGCGGCGGACGTGGACTCTGACGGCTGCGTAGATGCAACAGATGCCTCAGCGGTGCTGAGCTACTACTCCTACACCTCTACCGGCGGAACAGCCGGCATAGAGGAGTTCGTCCAGCAGCCTCCGGAAGAGCCCTCTGCATAAAAAAGCGGCAGCCAAAAGACTGCCGCTAAAATTATTCCTTGTCCTCAGTGACTGTTTCAGACAAGGTCTCCTCCGTATCTTGACTGGAGGTCTCCTGTATGTCTGCCAGAACTGAGGGCTTTTTCTTTCCGTTGTCGTCATAGACGATGCTCTTGTACTCAGCAACTCTTGCACGGTCGCCGTGACAGTCGATCTCGATGTCCTCATTTTTCAGCATGAACTTGATCATGAAGAACATAAGAGCGAAGGCAACGGCATTGACAATGATGCTGAAATAGATCCTGATGCCCATGACAATGCCCATCATTCCGCCGAATATCAGTCCTATGCAGACCACCAGCACAGCCTCAAATCGGGTGCGGCTGGAATCCAGCTGCAAGAATGAAAGGCACACCAGTCCCGAGAAAACTGCGTGTATTATGGCCAGAACAACAGAATACGGATCATAGAACGAGCGGAAGGTGAAGGAGTTCAGCTCAATTATCATCAGCACTACCTCCACCACTATATAGGCGGTGTAGGCGATCTTCATGAGCTTTCTCATTCGCACCGCAACGCTGATCAGGTAGTCCGAGAAGATGAGCATACCGAAGCCTGAGAATTCCACCACATAGGCGATCATTTCGATAGCCTTTGAAACGGCGCTGTCTGGATCGTAGGTCAGGTAGTAGATGTAGCAAATGAAGCCGAACATGACGAAGAATACGTTCCCCAAAAATCCCAGGCTCAGCCCTTTATTCAGCCTTTCACGCATGGCTTTCTCCTTATCCGAGAGCCTTCAGAGCTCTCTGGCCAATATCTTTTCTGTAGTGTGCGCCCTCGAATGAGATCTTGTCAACGCCTGCGTAGGCCTTGCTCAGCGCATCAGGGAGATCCTTGCCTCTGGCGGTGACACCGATGACACGTCCGCCGTTGGTGAGGAACTTTCCGTCCTCAGAGAGCTTAGTGCCGGCGTGGTAAACGAAGCAGCCGTCGATCTGTCCCTTTTCGTCGAAGCCCTTCATCTCGATGCCCTTGGGGTAGCTCTCAGGGTAGCCGCCGCTTGCCATAACTACACAGGCGCAGCTTCCGTCGTGCCATTTAACGTCCACCTGGTCGAGGGTGTGGTCATAGATAGCCTCAAAGATCTCATACAGGTCAGCGTCCAGCATGGGGAGCACCACCTGAGTCTCAGGATCGCCGAAGCGGCAGTTGTACTCGATCACCTTGGGTCCCTTGGGAGTGATCATCAGGCCGAAATACAGGCAGCCCTCAAATGTTCTGCCCTCGGCGTTCATGGCGTTCATTGTGGGGAGGAAGATCTTCTCCATGCACTCCTTAGCCACCTCATCGGTGTAGTAAGGGTTGGGGGAGAGAGTTCCCATACCGCCGGTGTTGAGACCCTTGTCGCCGTCCAGAGCACGCTTGTGATCCATGGAAGAGATCATAGGGATCATGGTCTTGCCGTCGGTGAAGGAAAGAACGGATACCTCGGGGCCTGTGAGGAATTCCTCGATAACGATCCGGGCGCTGCTCTTGCCGAATTTCAGCTCGTCGATCATCTCATGGACAGCAGTAACGGCCTCATCCTCATTCTGAGCGATGATAACGCCCTTGCCCAGAGCCAGACCGTCAGCCTTGATAACTGCCGGGTAGCTGTTCTGCTGCTTGAGGTAAGCGATAGCGCTGTCACTGTCGGTGAAGACCTCATAGAAGGCAGTAGGGATGTTGTACTTCTTCATGAGCTCCTTTGAGAAGACCTTGCTGCCCTCGATGATAGCAGCGTTTGCCTTGGGGCCGAAGGTCTTGAAGCCCTCAGCCTGGAGAGCGTCCACCATGCCCAGCACCAGCGGATCGTCAGGAGCGACTACTACCATGTCGGGCTGGAGCTTCTTAGCCAGCTCCACAACTCCCTCGATGTCGGTAGCGCCCACTGAGAAGCACTCAGCGTACTTTGAGATACCGCCGTTTCCCGGGGTACACCAAATCTTGCCGACCTTGGAGCTTTCAGCGAGCTTCATGATGATAGCGTGCTCACGTCCGCCTCCGCCGACTACTAATACGTTTTTCATATGTCCTCCAATGTATTTATTCAAATTTAAGTGAGAAGAAGAACTCGCTGATGAAGTCCGTCATCTCGTCCTCGTTGTCCGGAGAGTTGGTGAACTCAAATGTCCATTTCTCGCCGTCATGTTCAAGATAGTATCTCCTTATTGTCTCATCATAGCTGTGGGAGAAATTCTCCGGCTCGGTATATGTGAGCAATACCAGGTCGTACTCGCCCATAGCGATATTTTCCACAGTGAGCTTCAAGTCTTCGGGGGTCATGTCTTCGCTGGCTTCCGCAGCCCTGATCTCTCTGTCAGCATCATTGTTTGCGATCTCTTCCGGCGTGAGAGCCTGCTGGAATACCCTGATGTAAAGATCACTTCCATAGTTGCTGAACTTCACCTCATCATCGCTGTCATAAACCGTACTTCGCTTCATTCTTCCGTCTACTATGAAGGAGGCGCCGTGGAAGGTATCGTCGTAGTAGCGAGCATCCTCCCGTGACTGGTTGAGCTGAGCCATCTCCTGCTCGGTGAGCTTGAAAATGGTAAGTCCCGAAAGCAGGTCGTAGATGTCCTGCTCGTCACGCTCGGAGCCCTCGTGGACAGTTTTGGTTATGACATAGACCATATCGTTCAGATCCATGTAGTAGGTCGTTCCCACTAATGCAAGATCGTTGTCCATGGTGTAGGTCACTATATGGGCGTCAAGTCCGAAGAATTCTTCGTTTTTCAGCTTTACGTCCTTGAGGACGCTGGACTGGCTGTTCTTGTCGTACTTCTTTCCGGCAAGGTCGAAGGCATTCTCAGTGCCGCCGTTGTTGATGACTTTTATGCCTGCGGACGGGAAGAGATACTGATCCGGGTCGTCTGTTTCAGCGATGCAGAACTTCAGGTCGACCATTACGTCATTGGCAAGATCCTCGCCCCCGTCACGCTCGATCATCCACTGGGGTCCGTAGTGGAAGTTGAAAAGCTGGCAGGTATAGTCCTGCTCAGTAGTAGGCAGCATGAAGTCAGAGGTGTATTTTGCGGACTTCACGATCCGCTCCATCTCCGCTCTTGCAGCCTTCTTGTTCTTGTCGGTGTATCGTGCAGAAATTGTGAAAGCCCTTGACTGGTAGGTCATGAGATACTCGCTGATCCACTGTCCCTCGTCTTCGCTGTAGCTGGTATTCTTATAGTGCAGCGCAGCACACTCATAGGGAGCGTCTTTGATCTCTTCCCAGCTTGCGTCCTCGACGCTTTCATTGTTCTCCTCCAATGTGGAGGCGTTTTCCTTCTCGGTGGCAATAGCTGTGAGCTGGTGGATATATCCGCCTTGTACTGTCAGCTCCTCAAAGAGCTTGCCCTTGAACTCATATGAAGCAACATCGCCGTTCTCGTCCTTATAGGGCTCGTAGTCCAGCTCCAGGCCATCATCGATGGTGAAGCTGTAATTTGTTGAGTCGTAGTTGACTCTATTGCCGTTGTATTTTTCTCCGCAGCTGCCAAGGGGGAGCAGCATAGCTCCCACAGCGGCAAGTGCGATGAGTTTTTTACCCAACAAACCCATTTTTCTCTCCATATCAGTGGTGGAAAAGTCTGACGCCTGTGAAGGCCATAGCGATACCGTACTTGTTGCAGGTCTCGATAACATTGTCGTCACGGATAGATCCGCCGGGCTCAGCGATGTAAGCAACGCCGGACTTCTTAGCTCTCTCGATATTGTCGCCGAAGGGGAAGAAAGCGTCTGATCCGAGGCAAACGTCTGTGTTCTTTGCAAGCCAAGCCTTCTTTTCCTCAGCAGTGAAAACAGCAGGCTTTACCTTGAAGATGCGCTGCCACTCGCCCTCACGGAGAACGTCCTCGTACTCGTCGCCGATGTAAACGTCGATAGCGTTGTCACGGTCAGCACGGCGGATGTCGTCAACGAACTGGAGACCCATTACCTGAGGAGACTGTCTCAGCCACCAGTTATCAGCCTTTTGGCCTGCAAGACGTGTGCAGTGGATACGGGACTGCTGGCCTGCGCCGATGCCGATAGCCTGACCGTCCTTGACGTAGCAGACAGAGTTGGACTGAGTGTATTTCAGTGTGATCAGAGAGATCAGCAGGTCGTCCTTCTTGTCGTCGGGGATGTCCTTGTTGTCTGTAACAACGTTTGCAAGGAGCTCACGGTTGATGTCAAGCTCATTGCGTCCCTGCTCGAAGGAAACGCCGTATACCTGCTTAGTCTCGATAGGAGCGGGCTTGTAGCTCTCGTCGATCTTGAGGATACAGTAAGTGCCCTTTCTCTTGGACTTCAGGATCTCAAGAGCCTCAGGGTCGTAATCAGGAGCGATAATGCCGTCGCTGACCTCACGCTGGATCATCTTAGCTGTGCAAACGTCCACCTTGTCAGAAAGTGCGATGAAGTCGCCGTAGGAGGACATTCTGTCTGCGCCTCTTGCTCTTGCGTAAGCACTTGCAAGGGGAGTGAGGTCGCCCAGGTCGTCTACCCAGTAGATCTTTTTCAGGTCGTCGGAAAGAGGTCTGCCGATAGCAGCGCCTGCGGGAGAAACGTGCTTGAAGGAAGTTGCTGCACACACGCCTGTAGCAGCCTTCAGCTCCTTTACCAGCTGCCAGCCGTTAAGGGCATCCAGCAGGTTGATGTAGCCGGGCTTTCCGCAGAGCACCTCGATAGGGAGCTCGCTGCCGTCAGCCATATAGACTCTTGAAGGCTTCTGATTGGGGTTACAGCCGTACTTTAACTGCATTTCGTTTGACATGATAATGTCCTCCTTGAAATAATTCAATTTGTATCATAAGGAGCTCAAAGCTCCTCGTACTCATATTCTGTTCTGGAGATCTGATAGTCTCCATAGCGGACAGTCTCTGTAGAGATCCTGTCCTGCTCGTCGTAGGTGTACTCATAGCGGGTCATGGCGCTGAGCTGCCCGTCTTTGTCGTAGCAGCGCTGAGTTTTCTGTCTCAGCAGGCCGCTTTTCAGGTAGGTGTACTCAGTGACGATCTTTGAGACCAGGTGATCTTTGCCGATCTCTTTTGTCTCCAGCACCAGCCTGTGTTGACTGTCGTACTCATACCGGCAGGAAGACTCCACCTCATAGGCCTGATAGAACTCAGACAGCACCAGGTCGCCGCTTTCGCTGTAGGAGTGTGACGCTATCCGGGAAGAGGTCCTTCCGCCGCTGTAGCAATAGCCCTCAGAGGTGATATTGCCGTGGCTGTCGAACTCAGTATAGCTGCTTGCCCGGTAATCGCCGTCGTCCCTGCGGTCGCAGACCACAGTTTCCGCAACGGATCCGTCCTCCCGATAGGTGTTTTCCTGATACTTGGGGACGCTGCCGTAGTTCAGGGCGTAGATCCTGAGGATCTGGCCGTTTTCGCCGTACTCATAAAGGCTGCTGAGGGAGAAGCCGCCGCTGCCGAGAGCGCCCAGCTCATTTCCCTTTTCGTCCAAGATCACAGTGCGGCTCACGGTGGAGCTTTCCACCGCAGCGCCGTCCTCCAGCTTCTCGCTTGTGACAGTCATATGCCTGGCCTGAGCCGGATAGTTCATGGGCAGGTCAAGGCCGGTGAGCTGCGAGGCTGCCAGCCTTTGCCGCCGTAGCTGATCTGTTAGGGAAGGCTCCCTTTCCGGCTCGCTAGGTGCCTCAGTTGCAGGCTGGGTGGGAGCCTCAGTGACTGGCTCAGCCTCCAGCGCCGCCGGAGCCTGTGGAGCTCTTTGCGGAGCCTCAGTTCTTACCGACAGGATCGCTCCAAGGAGCAAAACTGCCAGTATCACCCTAGATCTCTTCATAGGTCATTTCTTTGGTGCGGTGATTGCCGCTGTTAGAGGTCTCCTCATAGAAGGTCTCCCTGCCCTCTGAGTCGTACTCCCAGCGGATATCGAGGGTATAGTCCTGACTTTCGTCATCGTACTGAGTGACGATGCTATGATGGATCATATGATCCTGGCGGTCGTACTCATAGGTGTTCAGCTCATGATAGTCGGTCCCTGTGATGTCTGCGGTGAGCTTGTTTCCCCTGTCGTCATATGTATAGACCGTGGTCTTTCTGACATCGCCGTTGTCATCGTGCTCCCGGCAGACTGATACTCTGTTGTTCTCGTCCAGGTCACAGTCGCTGAAGTCGTCATTCACGGTGAACAAGGTCTCCTGCTGGCCGTTTTCGTCCGGCTGACAGTAGGAGACGTACTTTGACGTCATCATGTTGCCGAACTCGTCAAAGGTCTGCCAGCATTCTGCGCTCAGATCGCCGTCCCAAAAGATCTTCTTATAGGAGAAGTCCTCCGAATCACCCTCATACTCATACCAATGCTCCTCCACGTTGTAGGTGCGGATCGTCTTCTGATGAGTGATCCTGCCCTTATCGTCGTAGGTGTATTCGTTGGAGCTGTAGGGCAGTTCCTGTCCGTCCTCATAGATCTCGACCTTGAGGAGCTCGTTCCCGTGGCTGTCAAGGTAGCTTGTATACCTGTAGTCGGCCTCGCCGGTGTTTTTTTCCAGGTATGTCATCTTGGTCACGGCTTCCTCGGGGATCTCATCGCTTATCTCATTGCGCAGTGAGGACTCGTCCTCTTCCTCCGGCTCTTCCTCCGGATCTGTATCTTCCTCTGGCACGTCCTCTTCCTCCGGCTCAGTCTCCTCCTCCGCAGTCACGCTCACCTCAGAAAGCTCCTTAGAGCTCTCCGGCGGAGCAGGCTGCTTTTCCGAGCAGCTGCAAAGAGCCAGAAGACAGGCTGCCGCTAATAACAGCCGCCTCATTGGTTAAGAAGAGTGCCGAGCATCGCTCCGAACATGATGCCTACCCAGAAGGCTGCACCAAGGATGATAAATCCGACTATGTACGCACCGCAGCCTGAAGGCTTGTTGTTCAGGTCACGGGTGGGGTATTTCCCGGAAATGATACCCGGTACTGCGAAGGAGTAAAATGCGGTGACCAGCAGAATGAGAAACGCCAGCCCGTCAATATCCAAGGAGATGCAAAATCCCATTGTCGCTGACATAGCAAGCTCGAGGAGAGCGTGCTTCTTCATGACCTTCTTCCAAGCCAGCATAGCCTCCTTGAATTCCGCATCGGTAAGCACCGTCCTCAGGGGAGGAGGTGCTGCCGGAGCGCTTTTCTGAGGGGGAGACATATCTATCTCAGAGTCGCAGTATTCACACTTGACGATGCCGTTCACGGCCCGGCTCAGGTCGAGTCCGGCGCCGCAGTAGGGGCATTTGCTGTTTTTTCTTGCCATTACTTGTTCTTGTTTACGATGCGGGTATTCTCTTTTCCGGTCTCAAGGTCAACGTAGCGCACGAAGAGAGACACCTTGTTGTCCTCGTTGAGGCTAGTCCAGAGCATATCTGTGAACTGGTCGATGTCCCCTGAGATCTCTACCAGCTTAGGCTCGCCCTCGAAGCTGGGCAGAGGAGATCCGTCGCCCATGTAGGTGTGGATGAAGTGACCCTGGCCTGCGATCGGGTTATTGTAGGAGAAGGTGTATCTCTGGCAGGAGGAAGGATCGCCGTTTGCGCTCTTGAGGATAGACATTGCGTAGTTGAAGCCCTCCTCGCCGAAGCGGAGGATACCGGAGATCCTAGGTGTGTAGTTGGGAGCGTCGTCCTCGAACTCTCTTGTGCGGAGAGCCTGCTCGAAGGTGTACTGCTTATCCATGAGCTCGTAGATAGTGTCGGTCTGGTCGCCGTTGGTAACGATGAGCTTGTTGCCCAGCACTCTAACGGGAGCGTAGATGATCAGGTGGGGATCGGTGAGCTTTGAGGGATCGAAGGCCTCTGTGCGGATGCCTCTTCCTTCCTCAAGGAATACACGGTTGCGGCTGTTCTCGCTCCTTCCCATGATGAAATAAGCGGTAACAGCGGACTTTCCGTCCTTAGACTTGCCGATGACGATACCTCTTCCGGGGTAAGCGTTGGACTTCAGTTCCTGTGACAGATCAAGCATTTTCATGATAATAGCTCCTTTCAGATCAAAGCCTTGTGATATAGTTTCCGGGATCCTGAGCGAGCTCCGGGTCCCATACTGAGCGGCTGGGGGTCGTATTTTCCGATGAACACAGCCTTGTTTGCGATGATGTCTATTTCCAGCCGGAGATCCTCCTGCCATTTGCAGTCGAATTCCAGCTGATAACCGATAGTTTCCCTGTCCGGGGGAAGGTTCACCCGGAGGTCATTGAGGACGATGTAGCTGAGCACTTCCTTGGGGAAGGACTTCTCGCTGAACTGGCCGAAGGTCTTGTCGCCTTCCAGAGTGTCCAGCATAAAGAGCTTCACCCCACGGCACAGCTCATCCATAGTCAGATAGGGCAGGTCGTTGAAATTGTCGGTGCAGCGCTCGGCGTACTCCTTGGTGACGCCTGTATCTACCAGCACTATGCCGTAGTTGTTGAACAGGCTGCTCCAGAACTTGCCCTCAGAAAAGAATTTACCCTCTTTAAGTCCCACGATCATGGCATTTCCTCCTTACTTTAGGAAAAAGGTGTAGACGCAGTCTGCGGCGACGATGATCAGCACCGTCAGGGCTGCGATATTGATAGCTTTAGGCCTAGGCTTGCTGAGGATCCAGTCGAAGAATGGCTGGACGGCGTAGAGGAAGAGAGTTCCTCCAAGGCCAAATCTCAGCGAGGTGGAAAGTGCGATCCTGGCCTGGAAATTGTACTTGTACCGGGCGTAGGTCTGCCAGGGCCAGGCGCCTGTTGCAGCCTCAAGAATATAGCTTGCGATGAGCTCGATAAGGGTAGCCACCGCCATGCACCCGATGAAAATAATGACAGGCTTGACTATATTCAGCCATTTCACGTCCTTTTTTCGCATGAGCCAGCCGAAGCACCCCAGAAAGGCCAGGGCTCCCACGCCGTATACCGGGCAGTACGGCCCGAAAAGGACTCCTCTGTTTGAAAAGCCCCAGCGGTAGATGAAGGTCTCAAGCACTACCTCGTAGCACCACCCCAGCACCGCATACATCCAGAAGCAGAGGAAGAGCTTCTGTAGGGTCTGTTTTTGTTTCAGCTCTGCAAGTCCCATGGATCACTCCTGAGCGTAAGCCTTGCCGTCCCTGATGATGATCTTATCCTGACAGAAGAGGGACACCGCCTTGGGCAGCAGCTTCCACTCCACGTTCTCCATGATCCTTTTCTGGAGCACCTCAGGAGTATCCTCCGGGAGGACATCAACAGTTCCCTGGAGAATGATAGCACCGGCATCGGCCTTCTCGTTTACGAAATGTATGGTAGCTCCCGACACCTTCACGCCGTATTCAAGGGCAGCCTCATGGACCTTCAGTCCGTAGAAGCCCTCTCCGCAGAATGAAGGGATAAGAGCCGGGTGAACGTTGATGATCTTGTAGGCGTATTCCTTTGTGACGCACTCATCAAGAATCGTCATAAATCCTGCCAGCACTACCAGGTCAGCCTTTTCCTCGTTAAGAGCCTCAAGGATAGCCTTGCTGTAGCTCAGGCTGTCCGAGAACTGCTTCCGGGGGATCACTCTTGTGGGGATATTGTTGTTTTTGGCTCTTTCCAGAGCGTAAACGCCCTCCTTTGAGGAGATGACGCAGGTGATCTTTCCGCCCTTGATGATGCCGGACTTCTCGGCGTCGATAAGCGCCTGTAAATTAGTTCCTCCGCCCGAAACGAGCACGACTATGTTCTTCATTTCAAAAACCTCCGATAAATATCATTCTAGGGGCTCGCCGTTGCTGTCAGTGAAAACACCGCCGGCGATGAGCGCAAGGTCAACTATGGTGCCCAGGAAGAAAAGACCGTATGTAAAAATGTACAAAAGGCCTGTGCCGATCTTCCCCACATAAAGTCTGTGAACGCCGCCCACTCCGAAAAATCCAAGGCAGCACAGCAGCAGGGCTGTTTTTTGCTTTTTGGTCCGGTCTTAGGGCCGGGTACATAAACACGCTGAGCATTGCTCTGGCCGGTGCGCCAATTATCGGCAGTAGGCTCAGGCTTTGGGATAAGGTCGCTCAGGTCTGAGTCGCAGTATTCGCACACAGGCGAAGCGCTCACATTGACCTCAGCGCCGCAGTATGGACATCTCATGGATCCACCTCCACAGGATCAGCCGATAAGGATCTCAAACATGATCCCGACGATGATAAGTGCAGCTCCGGCCACGAAAGCAGCGATCGCCTCATAGCAGGCCTTTCCGTTTTCCTCCGGGAAATAGAAGGTCTTAGGCATACGGGGATCGGCGAAGATCGTCACCAGGTCGCCCTCACGGTAATTCCCCAGGAGCTGGTCGTAGCTGTGGTGGTCGGCAGTGACCTCACGCTTGCCGTTGTCGTACTTGACCACAGGACAGTAGACCTTCACAAGAAGGTGGCTCCTCTTCTGCATTTTCTCACGAAGACCGACAACAGTTCCCTGATATTCGGTCATATTTGCACGCCGGCTGTTGTGTGCGTACATCAGGAAGGCACCCAGCCCCAAGGCCAAGATACCGAAAATAATAAAGCCCAAAATGATCCCGCCTTTCACTGCGCCATTGCCCGTCAGGGCACACTTAGGCACTATACATCTATTATACAATTTTTCCGCTCTGATGTCAAGATTTTACAGGCTCTTGGTATGGGGAAACTAACAAGATCCCAGGGGCGGAGCGTGGGATCGAAAATGCAGGAGGGCGAAGCCTGGATCGTCCCGTGGTTTTTTCAGCGTGAAAAAACCAGCCCCCGAAGTTCGGAAGGATCTCCCTGTAAAAAAAGGAGCGGCCTTATGACCGCTCCTCTTGGAGATATTCACATTATTCAGACAGTATCTTATCCATCTCAGCCTTAGTGATCGGCAGCTTATCAGCTTTGATGAGCTTAGCATCGACCATCTGGATAGCCAGAGCGTCAAGGCCGTTTACGCCGCTTGTGCTGTTGTCGATAACGTCAGCATTTATCAGGCCGGACGGAGTCAGGGGGTACTTTGCAGGAAGTGCAGTGTACTGGAGGATCGCAACAGCGTCCTGGAGATCCACCTTATCGTCGCTGTTAGCGTCGCCCCAAAGAGGCACATCAGAGCTGAGCACCTCAAGCTGTCCGTGGAGCAGCTCATTGTTGGCCAGCTTCATTTCTGCGCTGAGCCTTACCTTGTCGCCTACCTTGCAGATTGTCTGGAAGTAGTTGGGGCTCATAAGGCCGAAGAGGTAAGTCGTATCGTCGATAGTGATAGACTCATCAGTCATAGCTGTAACAGTTCCCTCTACCTCGATATAGTCGGAATACTGGGTCATTCCCAGAATGATAGTTACGCTGGAAGCGCTGCTGTTGTTGTACTCCACCAGGCCGTCCTTAACGGTGAAGGTGTCGGTAACACCGCTGTAGGTAGAGCCGGGAGCAGGGTAGAGGCCTACTTCGTAGTTTCCGTCGGGAAGTCCCATAACGCTGAAGTCGTTCTCAGAGGGGGTCCATCTGATCTCCTCGCCTGCAAGGGTAACGTCCCTTCCGCCTGCGAATGAAAGGCTTTCAAGAGAAGTGCCGTCCTTGTTCAGGATATAGCACATAGCGTTGTTATCGCCCTCTACCTTGACGGTAACGCAGGCAGTTGATGAGGACTTCTTTACCAGAGGCACCTTGTCCTCAATGACCTCGCCTGCCTTTGAGAAGGAATAGCCGCCGGAAGTTGCTGTACACTCATAGCCTGCCGGAAGAGCTGTTATGCTCAGGCGGTAAGCGACACCGTCAATGTAGTCGGTTGTGAACTCGTGAGACTCATCTGTGGACTCCCACTCGTCAACAACTGCCTCAGGCTCGCTGATAGCGATGAGCTGAGCCTTTACGCCGGGAACGATATTTCCGTCCTCGTCAACGAAGGAGATGCTGAGCTTGCACTTCTCGTCCTGTACGATCTCGCCGTTTGCAGCAGCGACCTCCTGAGGATAAACTGTAACGCCGTCGCCGATGGAGGAAACTACCTTGCCTGTCTGGAACTCAGAGAACAGGCCGGCAGCAGCTCCCACCAGACCGATCTGATAGTCCAGAGCTACCTCGTTGGAGGTGGAGTCCTTGGCATCGTACTTTCTGAATGTGGAGAAATCCTGACCTGTGGGGCCTCCGCAGAGGGCTCCGTAGAGCACACGGCTGTCGGGGATGCTTGCGTAGTTTCCGTCCCAGCTGTTCCACTTGCTCCAGGTGCTGTCGTCGTTGAGGTTTGAGGCGCTTCTGTGGTGAGGAGAAGTTGCAGCCACGTCGTTATAGCCAACTACCAGGCAAACGTTAGCGTTGTTGTCGCCCAGGATGTAGTTCATCTGCTTTTTGCACCAGTCGGAGAAATCGGCTCCGGACTTGTCCTTGTGCTTTGTAGCCACCATTGCGCAGGTCTGCATGAGAGTGTTGTGACGGGCGCTTCCCCAGGAATTCATGATGTAGAACTGGTTGGCGTTCTTGTCGGTGACGCTCTTGATGTAGTTCACGGGAGCAGTCCAGTTGCCGGTGATCTCGGCATTTATGAGAGCCGCACCCAGCCAAACTCCGCCATAGTAGTAATCGTTGACCCAATTGTTGGTGCCGCTGGTGTCCTTGCTGTTGGCCTCAAGGTACTTCTGCTCGTTGGTGGCCAGGTAGAGCCAGCCGGCAGCCCAGGCGATGTCGTCCTCAACGCTCTTGTCGGAGTAGGTCATCTGATCCGTGGTCATTTTGCGGTATTTCGCAGCAAAATCGTAAAGGGCAACAGCGTATTTCAGGTCCTCCTCGCTGCCGAAGTTGATGTAGCTCTGAGCCAGAGCCGCAGCGTACTGAGCAGCAACATCGCTGGCGCCGTTAGTGGTGGAGTAGGTCTCGTCGGAGCCGTGATCCCACATTTTCTCGGCATTCTGCCAGATACCGTGGTCACGTCCGTCGTCGCCTATCTCGTAAACGAAGTTCGTAACGTTACCGCTTCCGTCCAGAGTTGTGCTGTTGCGGAAAAATCTGGCGAACTCGTCAGAGATGTCCTTGACGTGGGCGTCTGTGCCGGTCTTCTTGAAATCGTCGGCGTACTCATAGTACATCCAGCCTAAGGTTGAGGCGGTGAAGCCTTCTGTGAGGCCGCACTTGATGTGGTCGCCTGCGTCGTGGAAGCCGCCCTCGCAGACGTCACCTGAGTGGCAGTTGTCACGCCATGAGAAGTGTGAGAGTTCTCCGGCGTTCTTTCCGCAGTAGTTGGCGTCGAAGAAGTAGAGCGAATACTGGAGGAGCCTTGCGTAGTTGTCAAGATCCAGATCGGCAGCCGATGCGGTAGGTACGGCGGTGACGGCGGAGGTCACTGACATAACAGCGGCAGCGCCGGCTGCGGCCAGCTTCTTCAGTAAGCTGTTGTGGGTTTTCATTGTTTATCATCCTCTCTGTAGGTCGAGCAGCAAAAAAGCTGCAAAACAAATATTTATGCAGTATAATTATATCAAGAATATTTGAAAATTTTGTTACGGAACTGTGTACATCGACGGATCTTCCTGCATTTCAGCAGTTATGTCAAAAACTGCCGCCGGTTCTTGTTAGTTTTAACTATATGAGAGTCAAGCTATCAAGGGGAGCCTTTCCCCAAAAAGAAAAGGGCGGAAAAGCTCCGCCCATGGTCATTTTTCCTTATTTTTGAATTCGGCGATGATGTATCTCGGCCTAGCCTTGACCTCTGAGTAGATCTTGCCGATGTATTCGCCGATGATGCCCAGGCACAGCAGCTGAAGTCCTCCCACCAGCCAGATCGAGCACATCGTGCTTGACCAGCCCGGCTCTGAGAAGCCGCCGATCTTTGCGATGAATGCCCACGCCAAGGCCACCACGCTGAGCGCTGACATAAGGCAGCCCAGACCGGTGATCAGCTTCAGGGGCTTAGTGCTGAATGAGGTTATGCCGTTTATGGCGAAGGCCAGCATTTTTTTCAGGGGGTACTTGCTCTCTCCGGCGAAGCGCTCCGCACGCTCATAGTAGACGCAGCAGCTCTTGAAGCCGATAAGGGGCACCATTCCTCTCAGGAAGAGGTTGACCTCACGGAATTCCGCCAATTCCTGGAGGACCCTGCTGCTCATCAGGCGGAAATCGGCGTGGTTGTACACCACGTCAGCGCCCATGGTCTTCATGAATTTGTAGAAGCCCTCTGCTGTAAATCTCTTGAAAAAGGTGTCGGTATCTCGGGCGCTGCGGACGCCGTATACCACCTGATTGCCCTCGTAGTATTTTTCCACCATAGCGTCGATAGTGTTGATGTCGTCCTGAAGGTCGGCGTCCATGGTTATGGCCATGTCGCACAGGTCCTTCACGGTCATAAGGCCGGCGAGGACGGCGTTTTGGTGACCTGCGTTATGAGCCAGATCTATACCGGAAAAGAAGTCCGGGTCGCTTTCGTGGAGCTTGCATATCAGCTGCCAGGTGTTGTCCTTAGAGCCGTCATTGACGAATACCACCCGGCTCTCACCGGAGATCAGCCCACGCTGGATCAGGGACTGATATTTTTCCTTGAGGCGCCTTGAGGTCTCGGGGAGCACCTCCTCCTCATTGTAGCAAGGTACCACCATGTACAGCTTCCGTGGCTCTTCCATTCTAGTTCTCCTTTAATGATATGATACAGTAATTATACCACGATCGGCGCCTAAATGCAAGGCGGCCGCTCCTTATTTTTTGATGCGGCAAAGGCTTGCCTCGCCGGAGGAAAGGTGGATCTCCTCGCCGCTGTCCAGCCGCACGATAAGGTTTGCGCTGTCGTCTATGCCGACTGCCTCTCCTTCAATGGGACGAGTTCCCAGATTTGCGGTGATCCTGTTTCCGGTGAGGAGCTCTCTGCTCCGGTAATCCTCCAGAAAGCCGCCGTTTTCGATAGTTGCAAGGTATCTTTCCAGCTGGCTGAGGATCTCTCCGCAGAGCCTGCTCCTGTCCAGTTTTTTGCCGCAGGCGTCCTCGATGGAGGTGGCCACGGTCTGGAGCTGAGTGTCTAGGGCAGACTTGACGCTGCGCACGTTTATGCCGATGCCGATAACTGCGTAGTCCAGAGACTTAGCCTCAAGGCCGAAGGAGGCCTCAGTGAGTATTCCGCAGATCTTCCGCCCGTCCATGTACACGTCATTGACCCACTTGATCTGGGTCTTGCTGCCGGAGAGCTTCTCCACCGCCACAGCCACAGCACAGGCCGCCGCCGATGTCATCATGGGAGCCAGCTCTATGCCGAATTCCGGCCGCAGGATGATGCTCATGTAGATGCCTGTGCCGGAGGGGGACTCAAAGCTGCGCCCCATGCGTCCCCGGCCTGCGGTCTGGCGGTCAGCCACCACCGTTGTGCCGTGGACAGCTCCCTGTCCGGCAAGCTCCTTTGCGGCGGTGTTGGTGGAGCCTATCTCGTCGTGGACGAAGAGGGGCCTGCCCAGCTTTTCCGTGTGAAGAGCCTGAGTTATCAGCTCGGCCGAAAGCCTGTTGTTGTCTCCTGAGAGCCGATAGCCCTTGGCGGTCACCGACTCGATAGTATAGCCCTCGCCCTCGAGAGCCTTCACCGCCTTCCAGACAGCGTTCCTGCTCACGCCCAGCTGTTCCGCCAAGGCAGAGCCCGATATATAGCCTTCTCCGGCGCCTGCAAGAGCGCTGAGAAGTGCAGCTTTAACGTTCATCCTATCACCTCAAACGATCAGTATTCCTCTGGGATCAGGCGTATGATCTCCCCGAAAGGCATACACAGCTCATCACATTCCTTTGCACGGTGGTGCTCCAAAATGGAACGAGCGGCGCTCTGCATTGCCGGGAAGCCGGTCCTGGTCAGCTGATTTGCGTAGATCACGATGTTTATCCCGTGAGAGAGCAGCTCCTCCTCTGTGACCGAGCTGTAGGCCGTGGGAACAGCCACGATTGGCGTGGTCTTGTCTCTTTGTCGGAATTTATCTGCGAACTCCAGCACCTGTCCGGGGTCGGAGCTTCGGCTGTGGATCATGACAGCATCAGCGCCGGCCTCCACATAGGCAAGGCCCCGGCCGAGAGCGTCCTCCACGCCCTTGTCCAGGATCAGGCTCTCGATACGGGCGCAGATCATCATGTCCCTGCCCTTGAGAGCAGCCTTTCCGGCGGCTATTTTTCGGCAAAAATCCTCAGTGTCCGCCTGAGTCTGAGCCGCCTGTGTCCCGAAGAGGGAGTTCCGCTTCAGGCCGGTCTTGTCCTCGATGATCACCATGGAAACTCCCACCCGCTCCAGAGTTCGCACGTTGTACACGAAGTGCTCCGTGAGGCCGCCGGTGTCGCCGTCGAAGATCACAGGCTTGGTGGTGACCTCCATGATGTCGTCCAGAGTCCTCAGCCGGGAGGTCATATCCACCAGCTCGATGTCGGGCTTGCTCCTTGCGGTGGAGTCGCACAGTGACGAGATCCACATGGCATCGAACTGCCTGGCCTGGCCGTCCTGGAGAATGGCGGTGTTTTCGGCGATGAGCCCGGTAAGACCGCTGTGTGCCTCGATCGCCCGGATCTGGGGCTTCATGGAGAGGAGCCTTCTCAGGCTGCCCCGGCGGAGCTCCGGCATGGCGGCCTCAGCACGGCTGCGCAGCTCGATCTCGTGGTATTTTTCGTCGTGGGAGTAGGGGAATTCCACCAGCTTTCCGCCCCAGCCCTCAAGGACCCTGATGACCTCCTCCCGGATCGGCTTCTGGAAGCCCTCACGCCAGTCGTCCCCGTGAACGACTATATCCGGGCGGAATCTCTCCAGATTTTCCCGATAGCTGAGAGTTTTCTGCTCAACTGCCTGTGAAACTCCCGATATGCTCTCGAACATGGCCTTGCGCTCGGAGAAGGGCAGCAGCGGCAGCCGCTTGAAGCCGGCAACAGCCTCGTCCGAGAGCACTCCTGCGATCAGTCTTCCCAGCTTAGCGGCACGGCGGATCATCTTGATGTGGCCGCTGTGGATCATGTCTGTGGAGAAGCACATATACACCACCCGGCGGCCGATCCTTTCCAGCTCAGCGGTGACCTTTTGCAGGTCTGCCGGGTCGTCCACCTCAGCGCAGAGCCGCTCCCCCACGTCAAGGGCGAAGATCTGCTTGGCTGAGATCTGGTTCAGTGCGTCCTCAGCGTAGAGCCTGCGAAGGGAGAGGTCGCTGCTGGTGCAAAATCCCTCTATTTTTCGCAGCCAGCCTGCCATTTCCTGCTTGGTGAGCCTGTAGAGCGGCTGAGCCGGGAGAGCCTCCTGTCCCAGCTCCACTGAGATCTTTTCCACAAGTCCGTCCCTTATCTGCGCCTTGAAATCCTTGGTGGAGCGGTCCGCAGCAGAGCTGACCACCATGCAGCTGCCCTCAAAGGAGACTACGTCCTCCAGCACCGACGGCTCGAAGACCAGATCCCCGTGCATGAGCACCACATCGTCCTGGAGCAGCTCCCGGGCGAGAAAGATCGAGTAGATATAGTTGGTGGAGTCGTACACGGGATTGTGGACGAAGGCTATATTCAGGGAATTTTTCCACTTTTTGCAATATTCCGTGAGGGCGCTCTCGTGGGCGCCGGTAGTGATCACGATGTCACGGACGCCGGCCTGCTCGAGAAGGCGGAGCTGGCGGCTGAGGATCGTTTCCCCGGCCAGCTCGGTCATGCACTTTGGCCGGTCAGCGGTAAGGCTTCCCATACGGCTGCCCAGGCCGGAATTGAGGATAAGAGCTTTCATGTAGACCTCCCTTGGCTGAAATCTCCCCGAAAATATGGGGAAAACACGAAAAAAAGCGGCTCACATCACTGAGCCGCAGGACTTGGTGGACCTGAAGGGGATCGAACCCTCGGCCTCTGCGTTGCGAACGCAGCGCTCTCCCAACTGAGCTACAGGCCCGTACACGCATATTATAGCACCACAGGGGAGATTTGTCAATATCTTTAGCAGAAAGCAGCCGCAGCTTATGGTGGGGCAAGGCTTTGTGCGATCTCTCCACAAAGTTTTCAACTCAGTGTTGAAAATCGTGTTTAGTGTCCAAAAATACACTAAAGGTTGCAAATGTGAACAGATCTTTGATTTTGTGTTGACAAATTGGAGTTCCAGTGTTATGATTAAACCAGATCATACGGCTGGTTATAGGCAAACCGCCGTAATATCGGGAAAAATAAATATATATATCGGAGGAATCACTATGAAGCATCTCAAAAGGCTGACAGCCGCTGTCTCCGCAGCAGCGCTGACCCTCACAGCCCTCCCCCTCACCACAAGCATAGTTTCTGACGCTGCGGACGAGTATTCTGTCAGAGATCCCTTCTTCAATTTCAGCTCACAGTACAATTACTATGAGTCTGAGCACTTCCAGTTCATCTGGGGCAATACCGGTCCAGACTCCGCTAAGGTGACTCAGGAGTTCCTGGAAGGCAACGTGAAAAACCTTGAGGCTATCTGGGACGTTTACATGAACGAGCTGTCCAATCGGCCTCCCTGCGAGTCCGTGGAGACCTACCTCCAGGACGGCAAAAAGTACAAGACCAACTTCTATCTCTCCGGCACAGGCCTTGAAGGTATGCAGGACGATTGGGCCTATATGTCATGGGACAGCGGCGGATTTGCGTATATGTTCTGCTGCGTGGACTCTATGAAGGTGGATCCGCCCTCATGGGTGCTGCCCCACGAATTCGGCCACGTCATGACCGCTCATCAGCTTGGCTGGAACAACAACAAATACTCCTACGCCTGGTGGGAGGCCATCGCTAACTGGTACCGTGAGCAGTACCTCTACAGCGACTACAGCACCGACGAGACCGGCCACGGCACGGATTTCTTCCAGACCTATATGCTCAACCTCTGCTTCACCTTCCCCTGCGGCAGAGACTACTACGCCTCATGGCCGTTTTTGCAGTACCTCACCGAAAATCCCGACAATTTGGAGGGCTATGGCAAGGACTTCGTGAAGAAGATGCTCCAGGAGGGTCAGGTGGACGAGTACCCCTTCGACCAGGTAGAGCGCCTTGCTCCTGCCGATTTTAAGGAAACTCTTGGCAAGTACGCCGCACGCATGGCAGGTCTGGACTTCGCTCACGGCGACGCCTACCGTGCAAGGCTCAGCGAGATGCTGGCGGAGCAGGAATGGTACTGGCAGCAGGTATACACCATGCTCCAGCCCGTTGCAGGCAAGGAGAACACCTACACCGTTCCCACAGAGCGAGCTCCCCAGTTCGCCGGACTGAACATCGTTCCCCTTGAGGTCTCCGGCGGGACCATCACAGCCTCTCTTGAGGGACTTTCCAGCAAGGAAGGGGCTGACTGGAGAGCCTGTATCGTTCAGCAGGCCGACGACGGAAGCTGCACCTATTCAGATCTTTTCAGCGCCGGCCAGGAGGTCAGCATTCCCTATACCGGCGGAAAGGCCTACCTCTCCGTGATAGCTACTCCCGACCTTGACACTATCGAGAAGTACGGCCTGCCGGGAATTTACGACAACAACGCTCTGTTCTCCGAGAAGAACGTGCCATTCAACAGCAAGAGCCGCTACCCCTACAGCGTGAAGTTCAGCGACAACGTTTCGATCACTCAGCGCAAGGTCTCCACAGAGAACAAGAACTGGTGGGAGAACGCTACCTATTCCGCACATCCCAACGGCGGAGGTCTTGTGGCAAGCACAGCCAAGGTGGACGCATCAGTCTACGTTGCTCCTGGCGCAGTTGTCAAGGGCAACGCCACCGTCACCGGCAACGTAAAGCTGCTGGATCACGCAGTTGTCTGCGGAAGCGCAAAGGTCTCCGGGGACGTGGTGGTCTCCGGCTGCGGAATGATCGGCGAGAACTCAACAGTTTCCGGCAATGCCCGTGTGGACGACTTCGGCATCGTCTGCGGAAGAGCCAACGTAAGCGGCTATGCTCAGGTGATCGAGAGCGCCTGTGTTTACGGGAACACCACCATGCAGGACAAGTCCGTGGCAAAGGGCGTGGCCTTCACAATGGCCAACACCAAGTTCTCCGGACAGGGCGTGGGCGACGGCGACCTTTACTCCGACAACGATATTTCCTTCACTCAGGGAGTCACCGCCGGCTGGACAAGCGCTCAGGCCTATGCCAGCAGCCGTCCCTTCACCAAGGATCTGATCCTTGCCTACGACTTCGACCAGGACAGCACATTTACTGCCAGCGACCGCTATTCCTCCACCTACGCTGTGAACAGCGGCGCAAAGTGGGAGGCTCAGCGCACATCAGCAAATGGCGTGCTCACCTTTGACGGCAGCAGCTGGCTGGACTTCGACCGCAGTGCTCTCTACGATACGGACGACTTCGAGATACAGCTCTCCTTCCTCACAAGAGAGGGCTCCGACCGTGTGCAGGAGCTGCTCCACATCGGCAATGATCTGGATCACATCGATATGTATGTTTCCGGCAGTGACATCGAGGTGGTGAAGGAGGGCTCGCCTGTGTCGGCTAAGGGCGTGATCACTCCCGGAGAGTGGACGAAGGTGCGCTTCATAGTTGAGGGCGACACGGCAACTCTCATGGTCAACGGCCAGACAGTCGCCACTGAGACCTGGACTGACAACGACCGAAATATCCTGGAGAAGCTGGCTCTGGGCGACCAGACCTCAGCCTACCGCATAGGCGCTGACGAAAACGGCGAAAAAGGCCTTAACGGATCCGTGGACTTCGTGAGATTTTTCTCCGCAAAGTCTGATGAGCCTGCCGAGGTCTACACAGAGAAGGAGGACGTTCAGCAGACGACCGAGCCCACCACTGAGCCGCCTACAGATCCTCCCACAGAGCCGGGACTGACTCCTGATTGGGGCAACGCAAACTGTGACGGCAACGTAAATCTCAACGATGCAGTTGCGATCCTCCAGTACGCAGCTCTGAAGGAGAAATACCCCCTCACTGAGCAGGGTCTGGTGAATGCCGACATCGTAGACAACGGCACCAGCGGCGTGAATGGCATGGACGCTCTGGCTATCCAGATGATCGACGCCGAGCTCCTTAAAATTGGCGAGCTCCCCACGACCAAGAGCTACATGGATCAGCAGATGAAGTAAGATCTCCGCAGATAATACCCCGGGCGCACATTTTGTGCGCCCTTTTTTTGTGTGATCCTTGACACAGATATTCGCCCATGATATAATTATGTTGCCGGAGCATTTCCCGGCAAAAACATGATAAAGGGGTATACTATTATGAACGATCTTATGGACGACTTCAACTCGCCTCCTCCTCAGCAGGGAAAGCCTCCCGTGGCAGGCGCTGCACAGGAGAGAGTATTCACCGCCGCAGACGTTTACGAGGCCGGAAAGCTGGCTCCGATCCAGGAGGAGTCAGTGCTCATGGAGATATTCAAGGGGATCCTGGGCGCCGTTGTGGGCGCTATACCGGGAGTTCTCCTGTGGATAATCATCGGCAGAGTGGGCTTCATCGCTGCCATATGCGGAGCTGTTCTTGCAGGCGGAACTGTAGCAGGCTATATCTTCATGTCAAAGGACAACTTCCTTCCAAAGCATTACGGCGTTATCATCTGCCTTGCAGTGATCGTCATCGGTATCTTCCTTGCGCAGAAAATAGTCTGGTGCTGGGAGATCGCCGACGTTTTTGACCGGTACATGAAGGACTACCGAAACGAGATGTACGGCCTTGGCGATGCTGCCGGAATGAGCCGTGCGGAGATAGACTCCGTCATCGACCAGACCGTCAAGGAGCAGCTTGGCGTTACCGACCTTTCATTCGGGAGCTGCTTTAGCAACTTCGGAAGGCTCCTCAAGGGACTTGACCTGAAGGGCAAGTACGCTCTCTCAATGCTGGAATGCTACGGCTTCGCAGCACTGGGCGGAGGCTCCCTCTTCACAAAATTTGCAAAGAAATAAAACTATATTGCTTCCAAAAATACACAAAAGGCACGCCGGAGAAAGCGTGCCTTTTGCTTTATGAATGAGCCGAATAGCTGTGGATCTCAATTTGCAGCTATAGCAGCCGCAGGAACGTTAATAGGGCCACGGAGGGAGCTGTTCCACCACTTTCTGAGAAGAAGGTGGGTGACGCCCAGGCCTGCGATGTAGATCACGGCTGCGAGCAGGCAGGCAGCCAGAGAGTGGCCTGCCTCTCCGCCGAAGATACCGTCCGAGAGTCCGGGGATCTTGGGGAGGAAGATGCCCTGTAGGAAGTATCCCATGTACAGGATGAATTTCAGCACATTGTAGGAGTTCTTAGAGATGAAGCAAACGATCATGGTCATCAGGATCGTGTTGGCAGCGTTGACGATGATCACGTCGTCGTTGGGGATACCGTTCCAGCAGAAGTGTGTGATCAGACCGGCCGTTAAGTCGAATACCAGTCCCATAGCTCCGCAGAGGATAACGGGAGCTGTGGTGATCAGGTCCTTGGCAAAGGGCAGTGACAGGAAGAACTTGTTCTGGGTGGTCTTCATGGCTCCCACCAGCATAAAGAGCAGGATACCGATGTGGCCGAAGCCGATAGCGCCCACCATTGACATATAGTCCTCGCTTCCGGGCTCAGCGGGCTCCTTGACAGCTGCAACCATGAGAACTGCCGCAAAGATCAGTGCGATGATAGTCATTATGGGGTTGAATGTCAGACGTAAGTAAGTCTTGATAGCTTTTTTCATGTTCATTACCTGCTTTCCAGCCAGCGGTTTTTCTTGTAGTACGCCAGCACGAACTTGTGTGAAACGATGGTGATGATCACTGCGGCAGCGGCTGCGATCAGGTGGATGATGGTCAGCTTTCCGTCAGTGACGAACAGTGATAATGGGCCTGTGACAACAAGTGCGAAGGCAGTTATCATCATCAGCAGCGAACGGGTTAGATAGTTCTTGATCACAAGGATGAAGCTGCAAAGGCCGATCGTCAGAAGTGCGCTGATCGCTGTAGCTGCAACGCTTGCCATTCCCCATTTGAACGGGAGAAGGCCGGTGACGTTGATCAGTGCTACCAGTGCAAGGTATCCGGCGGACTGCATGATCATGCAGATCAGCATACCTGTGCGGAATTTTGCGAAGGTGGAGAAGCCGCCCTTCACTGTGCGGACGAACTTTCCGCCGGGGAGATCTCTGTCGTGAGTGAGCATGATCTCAGTTGCCAGAGTAGGGGCAAGGATCATGCCGAAGATGAAGTTTGCCACGGAGCTGTCGCAGAGCTTCTTGACCGTTGCGGAAAAGTTGCCGCCCTGCTCCATAAGGCCGATGATCAGGACCCAGACCATTGCGCCGAGAAGTATGGCTGTGGGGAGGATCATCAGCAGCACCATGCCCTTGAGCATACTTGAGCCCTGATAGATCTTCATTGCCTGGGGGATCGTAACAGTTGAGCTGTTCTTATTCATCGTCCTCCGCCTTTCTGAGGATCCCGACGCTGAGCTGCTGGAGGGTGGGTTTCTCAATGGCCGTATCCAGAGCTGAAAGAGCCTCTGCATTTTCAGCGGGAGCAATGCCGCTGAAGCCGGAGCTGTTTGATGTGAATGAGATCATGAGAGGCCTTGCCTTTGCGGAATTCTCAGCATCGCCGTGGACAAGGACGTATCTCTCCTTCAGGTCCTCAACGAAGCCCTCCTCGATGACCTTGCCCTCGTGCATGAAGATAGCGTAGTCTGTGGCGAACTCCATATCAGCGATGTTATGGGTGGAGAAGAGCACTGAGCGCTCGCCGTCGCCCTTAGCAAGGTACTCTCTGAACATATCGCAGAGCAGGTCTCTTGCCAGTGGGTCAAGGCTGGATGCAGGCTCGTCAAGGATCAGGAGCTTTGTATCTCTAGCCAGAACAGCTGCAAGATAGGCTCTCATGCGGTTTCCGTCGGAGAGCTTCACCAGCTTCTTCTGCTTTTTAGCGTCCGGGTCGTCCAGCTTGAAGCGCTTGCAGAGCTTCCTGAACGCCTCGGGACTGAAGCTGTCGAAGGCAGTCTCCATAGCTGTGCGAATTGCCTTCATATCCCAATCCTGAGGGAAGAAGTTCGCTGATGAGCAGTAGCCGATGAGCTCTCTGACCTGATCTGAGTCGATGTCGGTCATATTCTCGAAGTAAACAGCCTCGCCGCCGTCCTTTCCGGTAACTCCGGAAATAATGTCGATAAGTGTAGTTTTTCCTGCGCCGTTAGCTCCGATGAGAGCTGTAGCAAATCCGCAGGGGATAGAAGCCTCGATGCTTCCCAGGGTGAAGTCCTTGTATTTCTTAGTGATCCCGTTGATCTTAACTGCGCTTTTCATAACCTTTCTCCTTCTATATCAGAAAATAACGGACTTTTTCTTGCCGTTCTTTTTACGGGGGTATTCCTGGATCCTTGTGATCATGTCACAGTTCACCATCTGCTTGCTGTCCTTAGTCTGGATCTCGAGCCAGCCGTCAGCGGCGTCCAGAATGGTTCCTGTGATAGTGCTTGACCAGCTCAGCCAGATAAGGCACTCTTTGTCGATGTAGTTCTTTATAAGCTCATTCATATCTATCTCTCCATTTATTTTGTTTTTTTATAAGCCTTCAGCCGCCTGTAGTAATTTGTACCATGGGAAGAGAGCACTACAAAAAGCAGCAGAAATATGATAAAGCCAGAGCTCATACTCTGTTCTCCTTTCTTTACCCGTCGATGTCCCACAGAGTCCTGAGAGTCTCGCAGACCTCATCTGCCGTAAGACCGGCGATCTTAGCTGAGTGGATGGCGTCTGTCAGGTGAGTTTCCAGCTGACGCATATGCTGTTCAGCCAGCATCTTCTGATCCTGAGCGTTGACGAAATACCCCTTGCCCTTAGAAGCCGTAACAAGTCCCTCAGCCGAGAGCTCTTCGTAGGCCTTCATGGTGGTGATGACGCTGATCTTCAGGTCCTGCGCAAGACCTCTGATTGAAGGCAGCGGATCTCCGCCCTTGAGCTTTCCGGAGAGGATTTGTTCTCTCAGCTGTGAGGCGATCTGTTTGTAGATCGGCTCGTTGGAATTCTGGTAGATCTTCATGGTGTACCTCCTTTCTACTGTTCATGCGTTCTATATACAGTATATAACACATGAACGGTTTTGTCAATAGGCTGACCTGCCAGATCTCAGAAGAAATTTTCCCGTCTGATCGTGCTGATCGCACAAAAAGCCGCCCCTCCGGAGACTTTTTCGGCCTCCGGAAGAGCGGCTTAGTGTTTATGCGTGATATAAACAGTTGTACTTGGGAGCAAGATCATCTGCCTGAGCAGTAGATCTCGATCGCACGGGCAGTGAACTCAGCCGTGCCGGTGCCTCCCACCTTGTCGATGTTGTCGGAGATCTCTCCTCCGGCGGCATACATCTTTCCCAGCCCGGCCAGGATCTGATCTGTGCAGGTGTACATATTCTCGGTGATGTAGTCCTGAACGTCCTTCACAAGCTCCTGAGCCTGAGGGTCGCCGGGGTCGCCGCTGCGCAGCTGTCCCAGCTTTGCGAAGATTTCCATAAATTCCTGAGCGATCTGCTGGTCGTCATCGGGGGTGCGGTCCTTGGACTTCTCGGAGAATTCCTGATACTCCTTAGTGCCGCCCCACTCCTCCTTGGCTTTGCGAGCGTACTCCTCCAGTTTAGTTTTGTTAAATGCGGTAAGATCCACAGCTTTCACTCCAATCATTTTTATTCCACGAGCGAAGGTGATGAGGTTGTCGATGTGCTCCCGTTTCAGCTCAAGGAGGGTGATCTGCTGCTCCAGGGCTTTTTTTCGGTCGAAATCGGGGCTGTCCAGGATCTCCTTGATGTGACTCAGGGGGAATTCCAGCTCACGGAAGAGCAGGATCTGCTGCAAGCGCTCCAGCGCCGTATCGTCATACAGCCTGTAGCCTGCCTCGGTGCGCTCTCCGGGTGGCAGCAGCCCGATCCTGTCGTAGTATTGCAGCGTGCGCACGCTGACGCCGGTGAGCTGGCTCACCTGTTTGACTGTCATCATTATATGACCTCCTCTCGTGATCTTAGTATAGACTATGACGTAAGGTAAGGGTCAATAGTCTCCGGGGAACTTCGTATACCTGCACAAAACTGCCGCCCCGTATTTGTATAGATCACACAACCGTAGGGGCGGACCCATGTGTCCGCTCGACCTGATCCCGCAAAAAAGCCCCCCGAAGGAGGCTTTTGATCATGATTTGGTGCTTGAGGTAGACGGGATCGCATCCAGGCGTGTGAAGTAGCTCTCGGTGTATTCTCTGAACTGCTTGCGGAAGGTCTCGTCGTTCTCCTTAACGTCGTGGAGATAAGCGTGGAGGTTGGTCTTCTCGTCAGTTTCGATAAGGCAGCCTGCGATGTTTGAGCAGTGGTCTGAAACTCGCTCAAGGTTAGTGAGTATATCCTGGAAGATATATCCCAGCTCAACTGTACACTCGTCGTTTTGCAGGCGGCGGATATGGCGGTTTTTCAGCTCAGTGCTAAGGTTGTCCACCACCTCTTCAAGAGGCTCCACCTTGTGAGCGATGCTCAGGTCGTTGGTGATGTAAGCGTCGAAGGCACGCTCGATATTTTCGATGATAGCATCGGTGATGACCTTAAGCTCGTTTATGCACTCAGGTGAGAACTTTATGCCTTTCTCGTGCATTTCCTGAACGGACTCCAGCAGGTTTACCGAGTGATCCGAGATACGCTCGAAATTGCCCACGCAGTGCATCATTTTGGAGACCTTACGGCTGTCAGAGCCGGTAATGGAGCTCTTTGAGATCCTTACCAGATAGCTGTTGATCTTGTCCTCGAAGTGGTCGATAAGATCCTCACGCTCGATGATGGACTGAGCCATTTTCTCGTCATAGGCCGGAGCAATGAGCATATTGAGTGAGTCCTCGATAGCCTCACGGGTGATGTTGGCCATTTCCACAGTAGCACTGCGGCAGGTCTCAACAGCCACGCTGGGGGTCTTGAGGAAGCGGTCGTCCAGGCCGGCGATCTTCATGCCGTCCTCCTCTGCGTCGTCCTTGCCGGGCTTGTCCCTGACGACCAGATGAGACAGCCAAACCAGCTGTTTTGTGAAAGGGAGGAACATAACGGTAGTTGCCACGTTGAAAATAGTGTGCATGATAGCGATGCCCAGATAGCCTACAGTCTCGTTGAATATGCCGATACCCAGCGCATTCTGGAGGAGCATGATAATAGGCAGCAGCACGATCGTGCCGATGATCTTGACAAGGATATGGATCCAAGCCACACGCTTAGCGTCCTTGCTTACGCCGAATGTAGACAGCAGGGCGGTGACGCAGGTACCGATATTACAGCCCATGATGATAGGCAGAGCCATTCCGTAGGTGAGGGCTCCTGAGCGAGAGAAGACCATGAGGATACCGATGGATCCGGCAGAGCTCTGGATTATTCCGGTGAAGCCAGCTCCCACGAGAACGCCCAGGATCGGGTTTTTGAAAGCGGTAAGGGTCTTCTGGAACTCAGGGGAGTTTGCCAGAGGATCCACAGAGTCAGACATAAGGGTCATGCCGGTCATGAGCACGGCAAATCCCACTAAAATTCGGCCGATGTCCTTTTTCTTGGCCTTTTTGCAGCCCATGATCATGATGATACCGATAAGGGCGATGATCGGCGAGAAGGATTCCGGCTTGAGCATTCTCAGCCAGATGCTGCTCTTTCCGTCAACTCCGCCAAGACAGAGGATCCAGGCTGTGAAGGTGGTACCGATATTTGATCCGAAGCAGACGGCGATGGTCTCTGCCAGAGCCATGATGCCCGAATTTACGAAGCCCACCAGCATAACGGTCATAGCCGATGAAGACTGGATAGCGATAGTGACTATCATTCCAAGGAGGATAGCCATGAATTTGTTGGACGTCATTTTTTTGAGAGCGATCTCCAGCTTACCGCCGGTGAGCTTTTCAAGGCCGGTGGACATAACGTTCATTCCGTAGAGGAAGAAGGCAAGTCCGCCAAGCATGGTGAAGATGTTGAAGATACTGAATTTTTCGTCCATAATAATAACTCCTTCGGTTATTTTTTAAGTGATCTCTTTCTACTTATCTAATATACTATTATAGCGAAAAAAGTCTCTTCGTCAAGGGGGAACGGAGATTTTTAACCTAAATTTAACATTGGGGCATAAAAAAGGCGCACCCCTCAGGTACGCCTTGATGTTATTTTAGAACTTGAGCCGTAATGAACAGAGCCACAGCGATGACTCCGCCGAAGACCAAAAACCGGAAGTAGCCCCGGGTGAGCTTATCCTCCTGGCCGGCGAAATAGAAGAACTGGGGGTCTCTTGGGTCGTAGCAGAGCATTTCCTCCGCACCGGCAAGATACCGTTCCTCGGTGTCTGCCAGCGGACTTGTAGCGGTTATCTCCTCGCCCACCTCTGTGGTGAACTCCACCACAGGGAAGACCTGTTTGCCACGGCTCTCAGTAGCGAAGCCTGTGACGGTACCGTAAGTAGGGAGGCTGCGCTCGATGCGGCTGCGGATGGACATGATATGGGCGAAAAACGCCCCGCCCATGATCAGGTATACAGCGATGCCGCCGTAGAGCAGCATACCGAAGTGGAACGAAACTCCCAGCAGCGCCATTGAAAGCGCCGCAAGCATCATATCAGTTTTAGTGACCTTCATAGCATTACTCCGGGAACTGCACATGACCCTGAATGATCTCAGTGTCGTCTGTGGAAAGTGGTATGCCCTCGTCGATGATCACCTGGCCGTAGATGTCGGTGATCCGGAAGGTAAAGGGGCCGGCGCCCATTTTGTCGGACTCAAAGTAATTATAGTGCCGGCGCTGGATCTCCTGGAACTGTCCGTTCTCGTCCAGGTATTCCAGCCTTGTGATGGGGTATCTGTGGTTGCGCACCTGAACTCCGCACCAGAACTGAGTAGTCCCCTCCTTATACTTATAGCAAACAGGAGCGTCCGCCGCAGTATCAAGGGGGATGATCTTCCAGCTTACGGGGACCCTTCCCTTTTCCGCCGGAGCGATAAGGGGGAAGGCGTCAACGTGCAGGTCGAGGTCGCCCTTCTTGCCCTCAGGCAGAAGGTCAGTTACCAGCATATTTATGGTGCCCAGCTCGCCCGTCACCTGGATGTAAGCTCCGGCAAGCTGAGAGTTGTTATAGTCGGCCAGATTCATGGCAACAACGTAGTATCTCAGGTCCACAGGGTCCAGCATAGCGCAGCCGCCCTCATAGCCTCCGCCGTAGAAGGTGCCTTCGCCGGTATGTACGGTGCCCTTTGGCTCAAGGATACAGCTCTCGTCGATCTCCACGTCCTCCGGGATCACCGGCTTTTGGGGAAAGTCCGGGTCTTTTCCCAGGAGGAAATCGCTGAGCAGGGTCAGGGTCTGAGAGCTCTGGCCGCTTTGTCTGGCAAGGATCAGGTCATAGACCGAGAGCCTTCCGTCGCTGTCGAAGTCGAAGGTCACATCTCCCGCAGAATAGCTTCCCAGAGAGACCGCACCGCCGGCAGTTATAACAGCAGCAGTCAGAGCAGAAAGGATCTTTCTTTTCATAGCTTTATCCTCAGCCCGTGATCGGTCTTAGCAGATGATAACGCCCTCGTCGGACTCTACCAGCTCGCCCAGGATATATGCGTCCTCGCCGGCAGCCTTGATAGCAGCCACAGCCTTGTCAGCGTCGTTCTTGTCAACAGAAACGACCATGCCAACGCCCATGTTGAAGGTGTTGAACATATCACGCTCCGGGATGCTTCCGCTGCGAGCGATGAGGTCGAAGATCGGCAGCACCTGAACGGCGTTGCGCTCGATCTTAGCAGCCAGAGTCTTAGGCAGAGCACGGGGGATATTCTCGTAGAAGCCGCCGCCTGTGATGTGAGAAACGCTCTTTACGGTAACGCTCTCCATAAGGCTCATGATAGCCTTGACGTAGATCCTTGTGGGGGTGAGGAGAGTCTCGCCCAGGGTAGCGCCCAGGTCGTCGAAGTGCATATTGAGGTTAGCCTCGTTCACATCGAATACCTTTCTTACCAGAGAGAAGCCGTTGGAGTGAACGCCGCTTGACTTGATAGCGATGAGCACATCTCCGGCCTTCTGAGTTTCGGGGCGGAAGATCTTGTTCTTGTCAACAACTCCCACGGAGAAGCCGGCAAGGTCGTACTCGTCCTCGGGCATAAGGCCGGGGTGCTCGGCAGTTTCGCCGCCGATAAGAGCGCAGCCTGCCTGAACACAGCCCTCAGCAACGCCGGAAACGATCTGAGCGATCTTCTCGGGAACGTTCTTGCCGCAGGCGATGTAGTCAAGGAAGAACTGGGGCTTAGCGCCGCAGCAGATGATATCGTTGACGCACATAGCAACGCAGTCGATACCGACAGTATCGTGCTTATCCATGATGAATGCGATCTTGATCTTAGTGCCTACGCCGTCTGTTCCTGAAACGAGAACAGGCTTTTCGATACCGGTCAGGTCGAGCTCGAAGAGTCCGCCGAAGCCGCCTATGCCGGAGAGAGCTCCGGGGGTCATAGTGCGGGCGATGTGGGTCTTCATGAGCTCAACAGCCTTATAACCGGCAGTTACGTCAACGCCGGCCTTTTTATAGCTTTCAGAAAAACTGTTGTTCATATATGGTCCTCCGTTTTCATTTTTTGGGGGAATGGATCCCGATGATCTTTTATCAGGTCAAAATTATTCCTTGCCGCTCCAGCAGTATGTGCAGAGCTGGCACTCAGGCAGTCCCACAGCCTTCACCTTGCCGGGAAGTGACTGGAACTCCAGAGAAGTGAGCTTGAGTCTGCGGCAGATCTCATCACGCATACGCTTGCCGCGGTCGGTGTTGGTATCGCTGTACTCAGCCAGATACTTAACGCCCTCCTCGCCCTCGAACTCGTCGATGATCTGACGGGCGATGAGCTCCAGCTCGGAATGGCTCCGTGAGAAGTTGAGGTACTTACAGCCGTACATGATCGGCGGGCAGGCTGAGCGCATATGCACTTCCTTTGCGCCGTTCTCATACAGGAACTCAACGGTCTCTCTCATCTGAGTGCCACGAACGATACTGTCGTCCACGAAGAGGAGCTTTTTGCCCTCGATCAGCTCGTGAACAGGGATCAGCTTCATCTTAGCCACCTGATTTCTCATGCTCTGGTTAGTAGGCGTGAAGCTGCGGGGCCAGGTGGGGGTATACTTGATGAAGGGTCTTGCGAAGGGTATGCCGCTGCGGTTAGCGTAGCCGATAGCGTGGGGAGTTCCCGAATCCGGCACACCGCAAACGTAGTCCACATCGGGGAGCCTTCCGGCAGCGATGTCGTTCTCGGCCATGATCTCGCCGTTGCGTGTACGCATGACCTCAACGTTGACGCCCTCATAGCAGGCGGTGGGGTAGCCGTAGTAGGTCCACAGGAAGGTACAGACCTTCATCTGTGAGGGATCGCCCTGAGCCAGCACCTCAACACCGTCAGCAGTCATCTCCACGATCTCTCCGGCCTGGAGCTCCTTGTAGGTCTCATAGCCCAGCTTCTGGAATGCGAAGGACTCAGTTGAAAGGCAGAATCCGTCCCAGCGCTTACCTATTATAATGGGGAGGCGGCCGTAGCGGTCTCTTGCAGCGATGATGCTGTTTTTAGTGAGGATGATCAGGGACATAGTGCCCTCGATCTTGCTCTGAGCGTAGCGTATGCCCTCAACGAAGGAATCTCTCTGAGCGATAAGGGCTCCGATGAGGTCGCCTGAGTTGATGTTTCCGCTGCTCATAGCCTCGAAGTTAGCGCAGCCCTTTTCCAGGAGCTCGTCCACCAGAGCGTCGGCATTTCTGATGATACCGACTGAGCAAACGGCGTAAAGTCCCAGCTTTGAGCGCACCATGATAGGCTGAGGGTCGGTATCGCTGATACAGCCGATACACAGTCTTCCCCTCATATTGACAACATCGTTCTCGAACTTTGTTCTGAAGGGCGAGTTCTCGATGCTGTGGATACTTCTTTGAAAGCCTCTGTCTTCGCAGTAGGAGGTCATACCGCCTCTGCGTGTACCAAGATGTGAGTGATAGTCCGTTCCGAAGAAAACGTCCGTTATGCAGTCATTTTTGGAAGCTGCACCGAAAAATCCTCCCATATCTTATTCTCCCATGAGTCTCTTCATGATTTCCTGATAAGCCTCTTCAACGCCGCCCATATCTCTGCGGAAGCGGTCCTTGTCCAGCTTCTCATGAGTAGTAGAATCCCAGAAGCGGCAGGTATCGGGAGAGATCTCATCAGCCAGGATGATAGTACCGTCGGAGGTCTTGCCGAACTCGATCTTGAAGTCGATGAGGTCGATGTTAAGGCCCTTGAAGAACTTAACCATGAACTCATTCACCTTGAAAGCGTACTTAGCGATAGTGTCCAGATCTTCCTTTGTAGCGATGCCAAGAGCAAGAGCGTAGTAGTCGTTGATGAAGGGATCGCCCAGGTCGTCGTTCTTATAGCTGTATTCAAGGATCGGGCAAAGGAGCTGCTTGCCTTCCTCAACGCCCATTCTCTTGGAGAAGCTGCCTGCGGCCACGTTTCTGATGATGACCTCAAGGGGAACGATAGAGACCTTCTTAACGATAGTCTCACGGTCGCTGATCTCCTCTACGAGATGAGTGGGAACGCCCTCCTTCTCCAGCATCTTGAACATGAAGTTGGTCATACGGTTGTTGATGACGCCCTTGCCGGAGATAGTGCCCTTCTTTTCGCCGTTGAAAGCGGTAGCATCGTCCTTGTAATCCACGATAACGAGGTCGGGGTCGTTTGTAGCGAAGACCTTCTTAGCCTTGCCCTCATAGAGCTGTTCCAGTTTTTCAATGTTTGCCATTGTAAATTCCTCCTTGAGAATTATATAAATGTATGTATGTGCAATCCTGCATCCTTGCAGGAATTGTAGGCTTATTCCTCTGTGATGTCGCTGACGGGAGTGACGATCACCTTTCCGTTCTCGTCAAGCAGCGGAGTTATGCCGTCGGGGGAGTGCATGAGCAGATAGTTGACACCGGTCACGGTATCCACAACTACCTCTGCGGCGCCCAGCCCGAAGGACTGAGACTCCTTGGAAATAAATCTTTTGGGCTTTTTTTCCTTGTTGAACATAAGCTATTCCTTTCCCAGCAGGATATCTGCTGCCTCTGAGGGAGTTTCGGCAATGATCTGAGCCTCTGAGAGCTCCTCACGGTCGCCGTAGCCCCACAGGACTCCCATACAAGGAATCTTGCATTTTTCTGCGCCCAGAACGTCCTGTTCACGGTCGCCTATCATGATGACGTGGGAGCGGTCGGTGATCCCGGCCTGAGCCAAAACGTACTCGATCACGTCGTTTTTATCGTCACGGCTGCCGTCAAGAGCAGCACCGCCGATGATCTCAAAGAACTGCGACAGCTCGTACCTGTCCATGATCTGACGGGCGAACTTCTCCGGCTTGCTTGTTGCCACAAGAAGGCGCTTCCCGGCGTTTTTGAGCCGCACTAGCATCTCCGGGATCCCGGGGAACACGCCGTTCTCGAAAAGTCCGATGGTGGCGTATCTTTCACGGTAGATCTTTATGGCCTGCTGAGTCTGAGTCTGGTCGAGCCCGCAAAACCGTGGGAAGGACACATAAAGCGGAGGCCCCACGAAGCACATCATGTTCTCCGGCTGGGGTAGCCCCATTTGGGAGAGAGCGTGCTTTGCGCAGTTGATGATACCGGGAGCGGAGTCTGTAAGAGTTCCGTCCAGGTCGAATAAAAGGTCGCTGTATCTGCTCATCACAGTGCTGCGATCTGCTCCTGAAGAGCCTTGTCCTTGGCGATAACGCCCTCAGCCATAGCCTTTTTCTCGGCAGCCAGCTTAGCGGCCAGCTCCTCATCAGCGATAGCCAGCATCTGAACAGCCAGCACAGCGGCATTCTTTGCGCTGTCTATGCCAACGGTAGCCACAGGCACTCCGGGGGGCATCATAACGGTAGCCAGAAGAGCGTCAACTCCCTCCAGAGCCTTTGACTTCATGGGTATGCCGATAACGGGGAGAGTTGTGTGTCCGGCAACTACGCCAGCCAGGTGAGCTGCCATACCGGCGGCACAAATGATAGCACCGAAGCCGTTGTCTCTTGCACTTGCTGCGAACTGGCAGGCCTCAGCGGGGGTGCGGTGTGCGCTCATTACTCTGCACTCGAACTCCACGCCGTATTTTTTCAGCTCAGTGAGAGCTGACTTTACAACAGGGAAGTCACTGTCGCTTCCCATGATAACTGCAACTTTTTTTGACATTTCAATTACTCCATTCTGCCGCCGGAGCGGTCGATCCATCTTGTAGTGAGCCAGGGGACTGTTCCCCGGGAACAGCAGCCTCGCCCTCTTCCGGGGGAAGCTCAGGCAGGGGATAATCCGGCTCCTGCTGAGTGAATGAGCCCGAGACAGCCGTCAGGTCGCTCTCAGAGCCGCTGTATTCGATCTCAGCCTTGTATTCGCCCCTAAGGGACTTTTTCTGACCGGTCTCATCGGAGTAGCCGATCTCAGTGTCAGCAGTGACGGTGACCAGGAAGTGAGGCCGTCCGTCCTCTGAGCGTTTTTCATAAATGTAAACATCTGAGATGCCCATCAGCTTTTTTGAGAGGATCTTGTGGTCCTCGGGGAAGAGCTGAGAGAAACCGGCTCTGCTGCCGGTAGTCAGCTTTGAGAGCATCTCGTCATCGCCGGTGAAGGCGTATTGTATGTAGCTGCCGGCTCCGGCAGTCATTTTCTCGATCATAGGCACAGTGAGCTTAGACAGCAGCACACGGCTGACGATGTCCACGGTGTAGTCCTTTCCCATGACGCTGCCGCTGACGGTAGCACGCTTGAAAAGGAGCTCGCCGCCGCTGACGCAGTAAATGTAGTCGCCCACAGCGCTTGACAGGGTGAGCTCATCGCTTCTGAGAGCGCATGACTGCCAGGCTCTTCCGGAGAAGGGGATGAAGCTGCTGCTGTAAAGCACAGTAGTGCCGTCCTCAGCGGATTCAGCGGTATACAGCTCAAGGCCGCCCACCTCTCTGCGGATTATGCTGCTGTAGATGAAAGGCACGCTGACGTCGCCCTCGTAGTCGATACAGCCCCAGAGGGTCCTGCCGCCGATGCGTTTTGCAGCGATACAGCGGTCCTCTCCTGCGAATTTCAGCTCCTGCCATTCGGGAGCCACGATCAGGCGCTCGCTGCTGTCGATAAGGCCGCAGCTGCCTGAGCTGTCCTGAAAGATCCTGTTCCCGGCGGAGTCCGCCTCCAGCAGCTTAGCCACATCGACTGAGCCGCCTCCCACGCCGGTATCGCCGGTATCGTTCCGGTAAAACCTGGTGATCGCAACGGCAAGTATGATGATAACGGCGAAGAGCAGTGTTGCCAGAAGCCTTGTATGCTTATTCAAGGGAGATCACCTCCGGCTTCCAGGTGAGCCTCATGCACCCTGCTTTTTGCTGCGGTAGGTCTCGTCGGTCTCGCTGGCGATATAGATGGGGCGGCGCTTGCTCTCCATGTAGGTCTTGCCCAGGTACTGTCCCAGCACGCCGGTGCAGATCATATCCAGGCCGCCCACCAGCAGGACAGTTCCGATAATGGCAAGAGTACCGGCACTGTCGCCGTAATTGCAGGCAGAGAAGATAGCGCAGATGTAGAGGATCAGGGAAGCAGCGCAGCCCAGTATACCGAAGAGTATCGCCAGAGCAAGGGGCGCAGTGGAGAAGGCCATGATGCCCTCCAGCGAATATCTGAACAGTCCCCAGAATGACCATGAGGTAGTACCTGCGGGGCGCTCAACGTTCTTATAGGGCATATACTTCACACGGAAGCCCACCCAGCTGAAAATTCCCTTAGAGAAGCGGTTGTACTCGCTCATCTGGAGGATAGCGTCCACCATTTGTCTTGTCATGAAGCGGAAGTCCTGAGCGCCGTCAACGATCTCAGTCTGAGAGATCTTGTTCATGATCTTGTAGAACTTCATAGCGAACCACGATCTAACCTTAGACTCGCCCTCACGGCTTGTCCTTCTTGTGGTAGCGCAGTCATATTCGCCGCTGCTGACGTAGCTGTACATTTCCGGGAGGAACTCCGGGGGATGCTGAAGATCGGCGTCCATGACCACAACGTAGTCACCCTTAGCATTGCTGAGGCCGGCGTACATACCGGACTCCTTGCCAAAGTTTCTTGAGAAAGAGATATATCTTACACGCTTGTCCTTGTCGGCAAGTGAACGGAAGATCTCAAGGGTCTTGTCTTTGGAACCGTCGTTGATGAAGAGGAACTCAAAGGTGAGCTCCGGCCACTTGGCAGTCATGCCGTCTGTGACCTTGGTTATCTCGTCGTAGAACATGGGGAGGACCTCCTCCTCATTGTAACACGGAACGACTACAGAAACGAGTTTCACACAACTCCTCCTAACATAAATAAATATACTACTAATTATACTACAATCTGAGTGATACTTCAAGAGAAATTTTCTGATTTTCCGAAAAATTTACATAAAATTCTCAGAGAGAGACTGTGAATATTAACGAATGATAATTTTTTAACTAAAAATCTCTGAAAATTTTTTGCCCGAATGGTTATATCTATTATAATCTGCAAACAACATGGGGAAATTTTGACAAAAAAATCAATAACGTTTTGTTATTTCCTCCAAAATTATTAAAAAGCGTATAATTTCAGGCTGGAATTTTTAAGAAGGTGTTGATTTTTTTTGTCAGATACGGTATAATGTACTTGTATCATTGACAGCCGAGCCCTGCCTGCGCTTATCAAATCTGTTTTCGTGTCATCAAAGCGCCCTCTTGGCAAGCTCGTGCTTATGGACGACAGTATCGTACTGTCAAAGAAATCCGGCCTGCCACAGCCGTAACCGTGGCAGCCGCTGCCTGTTCAGACTTTCGTTTGTCCCCGGCACGGTAATGGAGAAGCCCTATGGATATCATGCTCGTCACTTCATCGAACGATCCGGTGGTACACGGCACAACTACCGGAAAAAGGACCGGCTGCAACATCAATCTCCTCAAGGACGAGAACGTTACACGCTACCACAGGACCGGCCGTATGACCGACCTGAAGGAGATCACCTGCCCTAAGTGCAAGGAAAAGCTGGCTAAGGAGATCATCAAGGCCGATAAAAAGGAAATGACAAGGATCATCAAGGAAGAGAAGCAGAGGGCTAAAATGGGCCTGGGCGACGAGGGTATCGTTCCCCTGGGCGGAAGCACTGCTAAGATCACAGGCTCTCAGAACAGAAGACCTGAGCCTGAGCCCGAGCCGGCACCTGCGCCTGCACCTGCTCCTGTTGAGGAAGCACCGGCACCTGCTCCTGCTCCTGCAATTTCTCCTGCAAGCGGCGCTCTCAGCGGCCTGGAGGAATTCAGCATCCCTGTTCCCCAGCCTGAGCCTGAGCCGGAGACAAATGACGATTTCCTGGCACAGTTCGCAGTGAATGCACCTACAGCTGAGCCTGAGCCTGCTCCTGCGCCTGCCCCTGCAATGGGCATCCAGGACGACTTCCTGGCACAGTTCGCAATAAACGCTCCTACAGCCGAGCCTGAGCCTGTTCCCGAGCCTGCACCGGCTCCCCAGCAGGTATATCAGCCCCAGCCTGACCCGGTACAGACCGCTACAGAGGAACTGCTGAATATGTTCTCTGTTGGAGGACAGCAGCAGTCTGGCGTTGAGGTGCTCTCAGACGATCAGCCTGCCCAGACCAGCATTTACGACAACGATTCAAGCGTTATAGATGTTCCCGAGGAGACTCTCTCCGCAGTTGAGGCACCGGCTCCTGCACCTGTTCCGGAGGCTGCACCTGCTCCCGCACCTGTACAGGAGGCTGCTCCTGAGGCCGGAAACGGCGCAGAGTGGGATCTGGTGGCAAATCAGATCTTCGGCTTTGCCGGAGTGAATGCTCCTGCTGAGGAAGCACCGGCTGCTCCTCCCGTTATCGAGGACATCGCTGCTCCTACAGCTCCTGTTATCGAGGACATCGCTGTTCCTGAGATCGAGGACATCAAGGCTCCCGAGATCGAGGACATCGCTGTTCCTGAGATCCAGGGACTTGCCGATTACGATGATGAGGACGACGAGGACGACGATGAGGACTTCGGCGGCCAGATCGCTGACGATGAGGACTATGAGGAAGAGGACGAGTACGAGGAGGAAGAGGTCTATGAAGAGCCTGCTCCTGCACCCGTTCAGGCCGCTCCTGCTCCCCAGCCAGTTCCTGTTCAGCCTGCACCTCAGGCAGCTCCCAAGCCTGCCGCAGCAGCTGCTCAGCCCCAGCCTCAGATCGTGGTAGTTCCGCAGTTTACCGGCTATGACCAGAACGGTCAGCCGATCTATTCATACATCCAGATGCAGATCACAGGCCGTGACGCTAACGGTCAGCCTATCCTTGCTCCCCTTCCCGGTCAGCAGCCCATGGCAGCCGCAGCGCCCATACCGCCTCAGTTCGCAGGTCAGGCAGCTCCCAGAGCCGCAGCTCCTGCACAGCCCAAGGCTCCGGCACCGGCTCAGCCCAAGGCACCGGCTCCCCAGCCCGTTCCCCAGGCACAGCCCAAGGCAGCTGCACCTTCTCTTGCAAGACCGACAGCTCCTGTTGCAAACCCGGGAGCTCCTACAGCAAACATCTCAAAGATCGCTGTAAATCCCCACAGCAAGCCCATGCCTCAGTCCTTCGTCAATGCTCTTGCTGAGTCAAGACAGTACGGCGACAAGAATCTCATCGAGACTCAGGGACTCCAGGCTCGTCAGCCTATCCTTTCATCTGTTGAGGACGTTCTCTCTGAAATGGGCGATAGCACTGTTTCAAGACAGAAGGCTGCTCAGGCTGCTGCAAAGGCTGCTCCTACCTTCAAGGAGTACAAGGGACCCTCAAAGTCCACCACAACTTCTCGTCCGAAGCCCCAGCGCCCTGCTGTTGATGACAGACCCCTCACCAAGGCTGAGCTGAAGGCTAAGAAGAAGCAGGATAAGATCGACGCTAAGTTCAAGAAGGAAATGGCTAAGAGAGGCCTTGAATAAGTAATTGTGAAACGCTGGACAGCTCTGTTCAGCGTTTTACGCAAATATAAGAAAACATGAAAAAGAAAGAGGTACCCCATATGGCATACAGCGATATACTCAACGAACTCAGAGCCAAGCTGGGAGAGTCAAAGGAAGAAAACGAAAAGATCCTCAAGGCTGAGGGCGAACGCTTCGGTCAGGAGGGCAATTTCGACGGCGTTAAGGCTGTTGGCGAGCTCCTGCTTGAGCAGATGTCCGAGGAGCGCCGTGCCGAGGTAACACGCCTTACTCACCTGGACGGCAAGCTCCTTGAGGAGTATTATCAGGATATCGTGGCACTCATGGACGATAGAAAGATGGTGGAAGCCAAGAATTTGGCCGAGAAGCTCTACAAGAAGATCCTCATGGATTACAGCGAGACCGACGAGGCGATCTTCGTTTCGCTGAGAAATCCCCTTCAGGACAATCTCTACCGCCTGCTCTATCCCACTGAGAAGGTGGTGAACAGGGCTCCCTTCGATTTTGCCCAGTATATCACAGCATACGGCTATATCCTGGTGGATACGGGCTCTGCGTTCGACGCTATCCCCGTTCTGGAGAAGGCTATCCAGTTCAACCCCGTTGACCCCAACCCCCGCTTTGAGCTGGCAGAGGTCTACAAGCTGATCAGGAACAGCAAGCAGCTCCTCCAAGTGACCCGTGATACCCTGAAGATTGCATCCTCACCTGTGCATATCGCACGGTGCTACGCCAATGTGGGCTATTCTCTCACAGATCTGGGCGAGTATGAGGACGCCGTGATCTTCTATACCGCAAGCGCAATGTTCGCTCCCAACCCGGCTATCCCTCACGAGCTCCACGGTCTCAAGGACCGCATCGGCCATGAGCTGTCAGTTCCTTCCAGAGAGAAGGTGGAGAAGACCATGGAGAAGTACGACATTTTCTACGGCCCTGACGAGAAGGTGATCGCAGTTGCCGCACAGATGGCTACGGATTATCTGAAGAAGGGCGATATGCGCAACGCTCTCCAGTCTCTCAAGGTCACCTACAACCTGACCCGTGACGAGAATATCCGCAAGCTGATCCTCCAGTACGAGCCGGACGCTCCTGTGGCCTTCCCGGAGAAGGACGCCAAGCCCAACATAACCCAGACAGTGAACAACTCCCCCGAGGAATAAAAAACAGGGGCGGACCCGTGAGTCCGCCCCTTTTCTTTGTATCTAGCCGTATCTTTGCTATCCTCAGCACTGAGTCAGCAGGTAGTACAGAACGGCCTTTTCAGCGTGGCGCCTGTTCTCAGCCTCGTCCAGGATAGTCTCAAGGTGCTTGTCGAGAACGCTCTGAGAGATCTCAAAGCCCGAATGTATGGGCATATCGTGGAAGACCAGAGCATTTGAGCCCTCCAGCAGGTCGTCGCTGATCTGATAGGGCATCATCTTGGCCAGAGTCTCATCCTTCTGCTTCTGGTAGGCAGGATCGTTGAAGAACTCCATATCCACCCATGTATCGGTGTAGATCACGTTCATCTTCTTAGCGTAGGACTTGGCCTCCTCCATAGACATTGAGGTGTCCAGCTCGACATAATGGCCTGTAGCCTTTGCCTCCTCGTAGAAGTCCTTGCCGCAGACGGTGTTGTTCACCAGGGGAGTCAGGCCGTAGAGAGTACCCTTCTTCATCTTTGCGAAGAACTCAACCAGTGAGTTGAAAACGTTGTTCTTGGCGCCGATGTACATAAGGTCAACGTCAAGGCTGCCGAATTTCTCCATGATCGTGAGGGCGTCTGCCAGGATCTGGCAGGGGTGGTAGGAGCTGTCACAGCCGTTGATGAAGGGCACAAGAGTGTTCGCTCCAAAGAGCTCAACGGTCTCGTTCTTGATAAGGCGAGCCATGATGATGTCAACGTTCCTGCCGACGTACTTGATCTCAGAAACGGGCTCGCCCAGCATGAAGTTCGAGTCCTTCCAAAGCTGGTTGTAGTAGGTGCCGCCCAGCTCAGTGATAGCGGTGGCAAAGGACAGGAAGGTCCTTGTTGAGGTCTTTTCAAAGAGAGTGTACAGCTTCTTTCCCTTGAGGCTGTCTGAGTATTTATCGGAATCCTTCTTCATATCCAGAGCTATATCCAGGATCTTGGCAAGCTCGTCTGCTGAGAAGTTCTTGAAATTGAGCATATTTTTCATAAGAGTTATCCTCCTGTTTTCATGATATTCCGGTGCAGCCACCATGAATGAAATACTATTATAACACGGAGATGAGGGAAATGTCAAGGGGGGATCTCTGAGAAATTTCATGTACTAAAAGTGAATTTTTGTAAAAGCCCTTGACAAGGAAAGGGCTTGGTGCTAGAATTAAGGTAGCACAATGTGCACAAATGCACATAAATGAGAGGGGAAATTTCTATGAAGTATTTTTCTAAGGCAATAGCAGCTGTTGCCGCCGCAGCTATGACGCTGTCGGGCTCTGCTGCTCTGCCGGGAGCTCTGTATGCAGCTCCCATGACAGCATCTGCTGTTGATGACACAAATGACGACTGGCTCCACGCAAAGGGAAGCCGACTTTACGACATGAACGGCAACGAGGTGTGGCTCACCGGCGCAAACTGGTTCGGCTTCAACTGCACCGAGTGCGTTCCTCACTACCTCTGGAGCGGCGACATCGACGATATGGTGAAGGACATCGCAGACCACGGCGTGAATGTGCTCCGTCTGCCTGTTTCCACCGAGCTGCTCTACAACTGGATGATCGGCGACCCCAATCCTATCGCCAGCGTTAACCCCAACGACGATCCCAACTATCCGATCAACGTTGACCTGATCAACCCTGACGGCTCTATCGCCAACAGCCAGCAGACCTTCGATGTGCTCCTGGCTAAGTGCAAGAAGTACGGCGTAAAGTGCTTCATCGACATCCACAGCCCTGAGTCCAACAACTCCGGACACAACTACGGCCTGTGGTACGGCAAGAGCTTCAAGGGACGTGACGGCAAGAATGTTGAGGTAACTACCGATGTTTGGATCGAGACACTTGCTTGGTGCGCCGACCACTACAAGGGCGACGATACCCTGATCGGATTCGACCTGAAGAACGAGCCCCACAGTAAGTACGGCGGAGCTCCTATCGACGCTATCTGGGACGATTCTGATGCGCCCAACAACTGGAAGAAGGCCGCTCAGGACTGCGCAGACGCTATCCTTGCGAAAAATCCCAACGCACTCATCCTCATCGAGGGAGTTGAGGGCTTTGAGGGACACGGCGCTTGGTGGGGCGGAAACCTCCGCGGCGTTGCGAAGTACCCCGTTCTGCCTGAGTCCGGCACATCACAGATCGTTTATTCTCCCCATGACTACGGCCCGGTAGTAAGTGACCAGCCATGGTTCCACAAGGACTTCACCGAGCAGACCCTTCTGGACGACTATTGGTACGATACATGGGCATATCTGGTCGACAAGGATATGTATCCTCTGCTGATCGGCGAGTGGGGCGGAAGACTTGACGGCGGCGACAACGAGAAGTGGCTGGGTCTCCTCCGTGACTACATGATCAAAAACCACATCAACCACACCTTCTGGTGCCTGAACGACGACTCCGGCGATACAGGCGGACTCTGGAAGGATATCCAGTTCGGCGTAACAAGAGCAGCCGACGGCGCTATCCAGGCAAAAACAACTATCAACTGGGATCAGGAGAAGTACGAAACCTACTACTATCCCGCTATCTGGAAGACCCTTACCAGCAAGAAGCCTATCGGCCTTGACCACCAGGTGGCTCTTGGAAAGGACGGCATCTCCCTGAACGACTTCTACGCAAGCTACGCCAGCAGCGAGGGAAGCAACCTTGACGGCGGAACAAAGTCCTCCGGCAAGATTGTTGAGCCCACAGACGAGCCCAAGGTGACAACAGCTCCCCCTGTTACAACTGCAAAGGCAACTACCACAGCAGCAGTCACTACCGCAGCAGTTACAACAACGGTTTTTACGCCATCGTCCGGAAACGAAGATCTGGGCGACGCAAACGTTGACGGTAAGGTGGATCTGAATGACGCAGTCGCTATCCTTCAGTATGTGGCTCTTCCGGCCAAGTACAAGCTCTCCGATGAGGGCGTTGACAACGCAGACATCATTGACAGAGGCACCAGCGGAGTAAACGGCAAGGACGCTCTTGCTGTCCAGATGGTGGACTCTAAGCTGATCGGGCTGGAGAAGCTCCCCCTGACCAGTACTCAGATGGAAAGCTATCTCAAGTAACAAAAAAGCTCCCGAGATCATCGGGAGCTTTCTTTTTTTAGCTTACTTTGTCAGCTCAGTGCGCATTGCGATAAGGTCGTAAACGTTCAGCTTGTCGTCTTCTACCAGATCGCCGTTCTTCCAGTTCTTGACGTTGTTGTCAGGGTTAGCCAGCAGGTACTTCTGGAGAGCAACAGCATCGGCGATGTTGAATGAGCCGTCATCGTTGATGTCGCCTTTTACCACCTCGGGCTCAGAGTGGCTCTCATCGAAGACCATGGTAGCGTTTTTGAGGTAAGCCTCCTCGCTGTCCTTTTCAACGCCGTTCCATGCAGCCTCACTGCCGTAGAAGGTAATGGTCGCACGAACATTGTCATCGTCCATGAAAGCGCTGCCCTCAATGGTTTTCAGCTTGCCGGAGAGCTTCAGGTCAGTGAGCTTGGGAGTGTCGTAGAAGGCCATGCTCTCGATCAGCTCAACGCCCTTGAGCTCAACAGATGTAAGGCTTTCGCAGAAAGCGAAGGTGTTGCTCAGAAGCGACTTAACGGAAGCAGGAACGACAACAGATGTAACAGAAGAGCTCATGAAGGCGTCAGGAGAGATATACTCCACCTCAGAGGGCACCTCAACGTCACCTGTGCAGGTCTGAGCGTCAACAAGGGCGCCGTTTACTATGACGAAGGGGCTCTTCTTGCGCTGAGCCTCCAGCCAGGGCGTATCTCTGAATACCTGTCCGTCGAATTTGATCAGGTGGTCGGGGAAGTTTATCTCAGAAAGCACGGAGCACTGGTCAAAGGCCTGGATGCCGATGTATTCCACGCTGTCGGGAATGGTGACGGACTTCAGGTTACTGTTTCCGGCGAAGGCCCAATTTCCGATGCTTGTGATCGTGTCAGGAAGTGTGATAGTGCTGGCTGACGAGCCGTTGAAAGCGTAGTCGCCGATAACAGTGACCGGCACGCCCTCGATAGCGGCAGGCACCTCGAGGCTGGTGGCCTGATAGTCACTGCCCCAGACAGAAACGTGATCTGAGTATTTTGTGTAATACAGCGTACCGGTGTTGCCGTCAGTGCCCTCTTCATCAGCCCAAGCGGTAAGCGGAGCAGGTGCATAGCGGCTCTGGATGAGGCCGGAAGTCATGCCTGCGGTGATAGTCAGTGCTGCCAGAAAAGCGACAGCCTTCAATGATCTTTTCCCTCTCATAATAAGATCTCCTTTTTTGTAAAATAATTCCCTGTGGGCAAATAAAAATAGCCCATAATAATTGTAGCATTTTTTTAGTGGGTTTTCCATACAAATCAGCGCCAAAAACCGAAAATCAGCGTATTCCACAAATACCGCAGCACCGATCTTAGCAGATTGACGGGATCTTCCTGCAAAAAAGGGGGACTGCCATAGTCCCCCTCAAAGTCAGCTCTCGTTTTCCTCGTTTGGGTCGCTGATGAGCTCCACGATCACCTTTTCCACGGTCTGGTCTGTGACCTTGGAAGCGGTCAGCCGGAAGCAGCCGCTGTCGGCAGACTGTCCCTCCTCGGGGATATGCTCCATAGCGTCGGTGATCCAGCCGCCCACTGAGGTGTAGTCCGTATGGACCAAATCCTGATCAAGGCCGAGCTGCTCCAGCAGGTCGCTGACGCTCATGTCTCCGGCCACCTCATACCTGCCCTCTGACAGGCGGAAAATGCTGGGGACGATCTCGTCGTCCTCGTCATAGATCTCGCCCACAAGCTCCTCGATGATGTCCTCAAGGGTAACGATGCCCTTGGTGCCGCCGTACTGATCCGTGACCACGGCCAGGTGTACCTTTGAGCGCTGCATAGACCGCATGGCCTCGCTGATCAGAGCGCTTTCGGCGATGTGGGGCACCTCCTGTATGATCTGTGAGATGTCGTCCCTGCCCTCCACCAGCATCTTGAAGAAGGCCTTGTTGGTGATCATGCCGGTGATGTTGTCCAGGCTCTTCTCATAGACCGGCAGCCGTGAGTACATCTCTGAGCTGAACAGCTCCTTGATCTGGGCAATGGTGGAGCCGGCCTCGATGCCCACCACCTTCACACGGGGGATCAGGATATCGCTGACTGAGATCTCGTCGAATTCCAGAGCGCTCTTCACCAGCTCGCTCTCCTGCTCCTCGATAACGCCCTGCTCCTCAATCTCGTCGATCATGTATTTCAGCTCGTCCTCGGTGACGCTGGGGGAGGAGTCTCCCTTTGAGACCAGGGAGGAGAGCTTGTTGAAAAAGACCACCAGGGGCCTTAGCAGAGCCACCAGCACAGAAAGCGGCGAGGCGAAGGCCAGCGCCAGCTTCTCGGAGTTCTTCTTTGCGTAGGATTTTGGCAGCACCTCGCAGAATACCAGCACCAGCACAGTGATCACAGCGGTGGAGATGCCGGCGCCCTTGCTGCCGAAAATGCTGACGAAGAGCAGCGTGCTGATGGAGGAGCAGGCGATGTTGACGATATTGTTGCCGATGAGGACGGCGGTGAGCACGTCGTCAAAGCGGTTTGCCAGCCGAAGCGCCTTGCCGGCCTTTTTGTTTCCCTGGGACTCATAGTTTTTCAGCCTTAGCTTGTTCACGCTGGAATAGGCGGTCTCGGTGCTGGAAAAAAGCGCAGAGAACACCATCATTGCGGCGATAAGCAGGACTTTTACGATAATTTCCTTGTTCATATCCGACCCTTTCTCGATTTTATACCTATTTATTGTACCACGATCCCCGGGAAATTGCAAGATGGGTGGGAGGTGTGGGAGAGAAAGCCTGTCCCGGCGCATTGAGTATTGGTAAAATGCACATATTCTTCACGAAAAGCTCCGGAAAATTCGTTACAGAAAACTCGAAATGAAACGTGAGAACAAGAGCGTTTGCGAGAAAACAAGAGAGATTTGCAGAGAAAGTGGGATATAGATTGAAAAAAATCCGGAAAAGCCCTTGACAAGGAAGAGAGTTTCGTGTATAATAATTCATGCACTGTCGGGAATTCGGTTAGATCCTCCCCGGCGAAAATAAACTTATGGAGGAATAAATTATGTCAACTACACTGGCAAAACCGGCTGAAGTAAGCCGTACATGGTATATCCTCGACGCAGAGGGCCAGCCTCTCGGACGTGTAGCTGCTAAGGCTGCTCATATCCTCAGAGGTAAGCATAAGCCCACCTACACACCTAACGTAGACTGCGGCGACCATGTTATCATCATCAACTGCGCAAAGGCTGTTCTCACAGGCAGAAAGCTGGAGCAGAAGAAGTATTACTGGCACACAGGCTGGATCGGCGGACTCAAGTCCATCTCTTACAAGGACCTGATGGCTAACCAGGCTGATAGAGCTATGATGATCGCAGTAAACGGAATGCTCCCCAACAACTCACTGGGCAGAGCACAGCTGAAGAGACTGCGCACATACAAGGATGCTGACCACAAGCAGGCTGCACAGAAGCCTGTAGCTTACGAGTATTGATAAAAGGAGGCGCTTTACAATGTACGAATCAAAGGTAAAATACTACTACGGCACCGGCAGAAGAAAGCACTCCGTAGCAAGAGTTCGCATCTATCCCGGTACAGGTAACGTTACTATCAACGGAAGAGGCATCGACGATTACTTCGGTCTTGAGACACTCAAGCTCATCGTTCGTCAGCCCCTGGCACTCACAGACAACCTGGACAAGTTCGACATCGTTTGCACAGTTGCAGGCGGCGGCGTAACAGGTCAGGCTGGCGCTATCAGACACGGCGTATCAAGAGCTCTCCTGGAGTTCGATGCTGAGCTTCGTCCCGCCCTCAAGAAGGCTGGCTTCCTCACTCGTGACCCCAGAATGAAGGAGAGAAAGAAGTACGGTCTCAAGGCCGCTCGTCGTGCTCCTCAGTTCTCAAAGCGTTAAAAGTATTTTTCGCAAACGCCTATATTACGGTATTTTCGAGAATTTTTTACGAAGTTGTTCAACAAATTGTTCAACTAAATACTTTGAAAGTAAACCTCTTTGTCGGGAAACCGACAGAGAGGTTTTTTGTGTCAGGTCAGTTCATCGGAAAGTTTATCGTCGATCGTGTCGGCAAGACGTATCTTCTGCTTCCGGAGTACATCAGCATAGATGTTCGCTGTAACATCTATGTCACAGTGACCGAGGTGTTCAGAGATCACTTTCAGGTCTACTCCGCTGTTCAGCAAAAGCGTAGCGTTACAGTGTCTGAGTTTATGTAGCGTCATGTCCTCAAACTCAGTGCCTTTGGTCATACGCTTTAAAGAATGATACACGGAGCTGCGGTCACGGTAATTGCCTAACCCGGACGGAAAGACCATTTCGGGGTGAGCGTACTTGTTTCCAAGAGCTGTTTTAAGCTCCCCAACATATGCTTGCTGATCTCTTAGGCATTTCTCAACCGTCGAATTCATGGCTATCAGGCGAATACTGCTTTTTGTCTTTGGTGAGTCAAGGTAGCACTCCCCGTCAACGCAGGACAGCGTATGGTGAATGAATATCGTTTTCTTCTCGAAATCAATATCCTCCCACGCCAAACCAAGGCACTCGCCTATCCTCATACCCGTGAACAGCAGAACGATCAGTATACGTTTCACATCTTCGTCCCACGGCTTGTCACGGATAAGGTGGAGAAACCGCTTTGTTTCTTCCTCAGAAAGAGAATAACGCTTGCCGCTGTCACGCTTCTTCGGAATTATCACATTCTGACAAGGATTCTCTCTTGCGAATCCCTGCTGTAAGGCTCTGCGGTAAATGCTCTGCACCACGATATAGACCTTTCTGACCGAGATAGGATTGAGATGATGCTCTTTGCCAAGCACCTTCAGGAACTCTGTCAGCATCGGCGTGGTAATGTCTTTGAGCTTTTTGTTGCCGAGGATCGGTGCGATATGGTTTCTGTACTGACTTTCGTAGTTCAGAACCGTAGTAGGCTTTAATTCTTCGGGTGCATAGTTCTCAAAATACCATTCAGCCAACTCAGAAAAACGCATATTCTCGTTAAGCTGCGCATAACCCTTGCAATGCCTTTCAAACTCAAAAGCATACTCCTGAGCCAGTTTTTCTGCCTTTTTGGGTGATGTGCCTTCCGGCGGAACGTAAGTTGTAGACTTGACGATCTGCTTTCCACTGATGTCACGACCTGTGAATACTCTTATGAGAAACTTTCCGTTTCTGTTTGTAATATTTGCCATATTATCTCCTTTGCGGACTATGGCATATCTCGCATTATAATAGTAGCGCACTTTTCTCTGTCTGTCAAGATATGCCATAGCTTTTCGTCTTTTATTCTAATTGTGAACCCCTTGTTTTGTTGAATTTATACCGGGCAAAATCATCCGACAGCCCACAGGCAGAAATAAACGCCTTTGCCTTCCTCAGTTCACGGGACAGCTCGTCCTCACGGCTGATTCGAGCCGTTTCTTTTTTCAGCTTCTCACGGTTGAACAAGCCACTCTCTTTTTCTTTCTTTTTGTAAGCGGAAAGCTCCTCACTTGCAGTATCATACTTGTCTTTCAGTTCATCGTATTTCTGCACAGCTTCATCACGTTCCTTTTTCAGCTTTCTGACCTGCTTAGTTGATGCGACCTCACGCTTTGCAAGAGCCTTGATATTCTCCCAGTCATCTTTTGCGACTGTGACCTTCCCTCCGAACATTGTCCTGCCTGTTTCGAGCTTGTCTATATCATCGAGCTTCACACGCTTCTGAGCGATCTTTTCAAGCTCCGCTTGGGCTTCGTCACGCTCATTCTCGGCTTGCGATTTTTCTTCTTCAAGGGCTTTGATCGTGTCCTTGTACTCGCCATATTCAGCCGTTGTAAAGCTGTAACCTCTGGACTTCTTTGGTTCGCTGATCTCAAAGCCGTGTTTGGTGCAAATATCGTGCAGGACTTTCCACTCTGAGAGCCGCCAGCGGTTGATCGCATTCGCACCTTTGCCGTAGCCCATTTCCTCTAAAGCTCTCGCCATAGCATTTCGCTTTTCAAGACCGTTGAAGAAATGTCCGAGCGGAATGTAGTCGATATGCAAATGGGGAGTTGCTTCATCAAGGTGCATCACGGCATTGAACACATAAAAGTTCGGATTTCTCTCCTGAAAATCTTCCATGTATTCTTTCAGACAGGCGACAGCAATTTCCGCATCGGGAGTGCCGACACCCGTATCATCTTTCGTGCCGATCTGAACAAGATCTTCATAGAAACTTTTCTGCTTGTTTGCACCCGTGATGACCGACTTGCTCGGCTCACGGTTGAAAAGGTGCTGAAAGTAGTCAGGAATCTTTCTGTCATTCCTCTTTTGTTTTGCATTATAGTTAGCTATCACACCGTCAAAAAGCAGGTGATACGCTTCACCCAGATCTTGCTGTTTGAAGATGATATTATCGGGCGTTCTGGACGGGTCGATATTCTTGGCAGTGAACTCTCTGTTGTTGTGCGACAGGCTGCCTTTGCCCTGGCACATTGAAATAGTTTTACTCAAACGTAACATCTCTCTTTCTAAGTTTTGTTTGAATGGTTAGCGATCGACTCCCTTACGGGAGGATCCCGACAAAGTCGGGAACGATGCAGGAGCATCGTGCTGACCCTTATGACCGGGCAGCATAGAACGCTGCGTAGCAGCGGAATTTACTTTCGGCACATAGCACAGTCTTGTGCAGGCGCCGCCAGTAACCCCAAAGCACTTTTGACAGCCTACTCGGACTATCAAAAATGCTTATGGGGCTCTGCGAGGCTAAAACGGCTGACATAGCAGCCGAAAAATGTGGACACAGTAATGCAAAAAACGTATTACATAAACTCAAAAAATGCGGTTATGAAAACTGCAAGATCAGAACGTCGGCTCTTCCTCAACACCAAAAGTTTCGAGGAGATAGTCTATCTCTTTTCTGTAAGTCGTAAGCTCATAAGAATTGAGATAGAAAAACGAACGAGCGACCGCTTCACGCACTTCAAGTCCGCTTCTTTCTTCAAGGATAGAAGTCAGCGTTTTGACCTTTTCCATATCGGGCATATCTCACACCCCCTTTCCGTTAAAATAGGCGATCAGGTCAGCCTTGTTCACAAGGATTTTTCCGTTCCTGCCCTCGCCGGTGCGGACGGACTTCACCTTGCCCTGCTTCACAAGCTGGCGGACAGTGTGTTCGGAGAGACCGCTGATGAGTGCGGCACTCTCCTTGATCGTCAGCATCTCGACTTTGTCGGTGGTCGGTGCTTTGGTTGCCTGCGGAGCGGAGTTCTCTCCGTCCTCGGTGAGCTGGATCAGCAGCTCCAGAATGTTGTCTACGATCTCTTTTTTCTGTGTTGTAGTCATAGTTAAACCTCTTTCTTTCTACGGTTTGTGTTTTATGGATTTTGAGCTTTTTGCACCTTTTGCATCTCAAAAATCCCAAAAGGTGCAAAAGACAGATTTCCTTAACTGAAAACGTGCGGATTGACCTCAATATCGGTCACGGTCTTGTTGTTAGTTCCCTTGCTTGTAAAACGGCAAAGATAGCCGTATTCTTCCAGCATATCTATCGTTTCGTTGAAGTCCTGAGCGTTTTTGAACAAAGTGCATCTGCAAAGGTGGTGCAGGTCGTTCTGCCTTATCTTCGTGATACGCTTTGAGCGTATCTTGCCGAGGACACGTTCAGCCTTAACAGTGGCGAAGTCGGTGTCACCCAAACTGTAAGCATATATCGCCTGCTCACGGAAGTATTCGCCAATCTCAATAGCGTTGCAAAACGTGTCTATATCCACACGGACTTCAACAGGGTCACAACCGTTCAGCGCACATTTTATGCAGTGAATTATACCGCACAAACGCAGGATAAGTCCGTGATATTTTCCGCCCCAATCCTTGCAGAAAGCCATATCGGTGACAAGCTGAGGCTCGATGTAATTGTTGTAGTAGTCAACGAACTCGCCGTAAGCCTTGCCGTCGAAGTGGAGATATTTCTCCATGTCACCGTGAAAAGTGAACTTATCCTGCAACAGCTTGTAGACCAAATTCTTGTAGTTCACAGTCACCGCTTCGGGGACAGCCTGTGTGTCATACTTGCGTGTGCCGATATTGCTTTTCGGGAAACAGTACAGAAAACGAGCGACAAGACCGCTACCACGAAATGCCGTGTTGTTGATCATGCTGTCAAAAACATAGGGCTGACAAGCAAGGCAAACGCTCATGTACGGCTTTTTCAGTACGATACTCGCCCTTGTAGCCCTGTCGCTGATGAAAGTTTCGCCGTTCCAGCACTTCAACAGCAGGTCAATATTAGGCACATTGTTGCTGTATCGCCCACTGAAATTGCCGAGCATTCCCGCTTCATCGGAGATCATCAGGAGCGTCCCGTTTTCTTCAAGCAGACGTACCAGTGATTCTGGTGTTACATCATCAACCGCAATCCTGTGGAAATTACTCTGAGGGATATTGCTCAGGTCGGTTTGAAGTTTTGCTATCTCCTCGGCGGTCACATCGTCCTTCTTTTCAAGGGCGAGCATTTTGCTCTCCAACAGCTTGCGTTCAGCCTGCGACTTGAAAATGTCCTGCTTGTTGCTCTCGTTCCAGTCGTGGGCGAATGTTGCGTAAGGACGCTTCACCAAAGAAATAACTGGCGATTTCTTGAAACTCGGCTCTGCAACGGTGAGGGAGTATAGCACCAGCGGTTCGGTGTGGTCACGCTTGGCGGACATTCGGTATACTCCCGAAAAGCAGTAACTCACAGCCGAGAGTATCGAAGTTCCTGCCATTGCAACGTCCGTTGAGGTGGTAGTTGCTATCGCCTGCGCCATATCACCTATTATAGGTGGGAGGGCGTTCACGGGGAACGGCAGAAGGTTTGTCCCGTCGGGACGTAAGGGTGTGGGTGTTGCCCACTGTGTTTCATTGTTCAACGATAAATCATCGTCCTTTCAATTGATATTTTATAAAGCGCTTTATAATTGTTGCGGTCAACATGAAGTATGCTGCTCCGCTGTCAGCTTTCTTTCTCTTGCTGACATGAACATTGTACCATACGAAGTGGCAACAAAGCAAATGAAATTCGTATATACTGTAAAATATACGGTGAATTTTGAAAAAATACGCAAAAATCCTTGACAAGATACCGTATCAAGCGTATAATCAGTATATACGAATAAACAAGTTATCGTATCAAGAGAGAGGTTGAAATATGCTGTTATACCGTATAAATGAAAAAGACCGCACCGTGAGTATCGTGTGGTCTATCAATAAGAATGAACTTCTGTCGGCTTCTGAAAAAGAAAAGGTCTATACGTTTGATGAGATACTGTCCCAGCTTGAAGATTTTCGCAACAACCGCAACGAGATTTTTGAAAATCTCCGTATCACTATGATGAGCGGTCTGAATGAGCGTATCAAGGTTCAGGATCTTGTAAAAAACGTCGAGTCTGCTGTTATCCAAAACAGTGACAACGTATTTTTCAAGTATTACAGTAATCTGCTTACGGTAGCTTATATGAACATCGGTGAGCCTATCTTGATGCCGAAGGACTATGTCAAGGAGAGATTCAACCATAAAAAGCTGGTGGAAACGGCAAGAGCCGAACTTCAAAAGCAGTTTGACGAGATATTGCAGGCTATGAACGATGAGCGTAATTTTGACTACTCGGCTACGGGCGAAATACTTGTTGCCACTCCGAGATCGCAGCTGGCTGTTATTCGTACCGAGAATACAAACATTGTGTATCGTGTTGCCGATAAGCCGCTGCTCACTTTCTTCTATGAATTCAGTTTCGCTGTGTTCAATGCGGGACTTAAATTATGCGAGTGCAGGTTCTGTCACCGTCATTTTCTTGGGACGGAAGAAGCTGTGTGCTGTGAACGTGAGGAATGTCTTGCTGAAAATAAAAGGCTGAAAAATCAGATGATAAGGGAGAAACGTAAAAACAGCGACTACACTCGTGACATGGATAATTACACCGCCTATGTCAGAAATAAGAAAAAAGATTTGAGGATAGCCAAAGTCAGCCCATACGTCATGGACGAGTTTGATGATCTGAAAAAGAAATGCAAGGCTGTCGTAGACAGTAAGCTGGCGGAATGTGTTGAATTTGGATTGCCTGTTGCGGAGCTGGCTCATACGATTGAGGAACAGGAAGCTGTTATCAAGGCTTTCAGGGATAAGTCGTTGGCGGAGAATAAGTGATTATGGGGACTTTGATTCCGATGGAGTCGAAGTTACAGTTATCGAAAAATAGGGAAATGTCTATTGCTTTTTACTATAAAATGTGGTACAATTATTTTAAGTATAAAATTAATTGGAGGAATAATAATGGCGGAATTAGCCCAGATGTCTTTTTTTGATGAGATAGATAATCAGCAAAAAAGAATAAACATCGAAAGTACACATCATCAATTGTTTGATTTTTCTTCAATATTCAACGATAAACTCGGATTTGAAAACATAAGCAGTAATAATTCTATGGCTATTCTTGGAGACAGCCTTGAAGTAATGAAAAAAATGAATTCTGGTTGTGTTAATCTTATCTTTGCGGATGCACCATATAACATAGGTAAAGACTTCGGAAACAATAAAGATTCTTGGGACAGCGTAGCATCGTATATTGAATGGTGCAAGCATTGGATCGATGAATGTATGCGTATATTGTCAGATGATGGAACTATGTATTTTATGACAGCTACACAGCATATGCCATATCTTGACGTTTACGCTTCCGAAAAATACAATGTTTTATGCAGGATAATATGGTCGTATGATAGTTCCGGAGTACAGTCCAAAAAAATCTATGGTTCTCTTTACGAACCCATACTTATGATCAATAAATCTGCTCGATCAAAATACACGTTTAATTATAGCGATATTTTGGTAGAAGCTAAAACAGGTTCTGTCAGGAAACTAATTGATTACAGAAAAGATCCTCCTCAGCCATACAACACTCAGAAAGTACCGGGAAATGTATGGGATTTTAGTAGAGTACGGTTCAAAATGGACGAGTATGAGAATCACCCTACTCAGAAACCCGAAGCATTATTAGAAAGAATAATAAGAGCATCTTCTAATGAAGGTGATATCATTTTTGATCCTTTTTCAGGTTCGTTCACTACATCTGCTGTTGCCGTAAAATTAGGCAGGATAGCAGTTGGCATCGATATGAACGAAGAATATTACGAAATAGGTATCAGACGTACCGGCATTGCTGATGAATACAATGGTAAACAATTAATCAAAGAGAAACTTAGAAAAACAAATGCAAAATCAAAATATGTAAGGAAATGAGTATGAATATTACGGAACAGTTTATCAAGGAAATATTAGTCTCAGAGTATCCGGATAACTATCAAAAGATTTATGACAACAGCTTGCTTATTCAATATCTGGATAAAAAATGAAAGCTGTTCATGGGAACAGCAAAACCCGTCGAAGTCTTGCAAATATATATGCGATATACTCTATCTTGTATTTTTATTCAGATAGTTACTATAATAAGCCTGATGAATACCGTAGATTTCTCGGGTTTGACTATATGCTGTTATTTAACTTTTATCGTACCCTGTATGGTGGAAGTAAGCTGCAAAATCATGCTTTGAATTCAAGAGTTAATGGTGAGTTTAAAAACAAATTCACCGACATCAAAAACGATCTGATTATTATAAATAATGGAAAATACTTGATTCACATAGATTATTTATACATCGAAGGAATTGATATTAGCAAAGTATGTTGTAAGATAATCGAAAAATATGTTGAGCTTCTTATTCAAAAAGATCATCAACTAATAGGCATCCTGCAAGACCTTCAGAGCGAACCCAACTACAAGAGGAAAAGAGAAACTATCAAAGCATTACTCTCAGATGATGCCGAAGCAAGAATATTTGAAATCATTAGCTATGCAATATTGAAGAACCATTATAAAAACACAAAAGTTTATTTTGGCTATTCAAAAGAATCAATTAGGGAAGAATACTTAGAATTATACAAAACAGGAAGAACTAACGCTAATGATGGTGGAATTGATTTTGTTATGCGTCCAGTCGGAAGATTCTTCCAGGTTACAGAAGTAAATAATTATGATAAATATCTTCTGGATATTGATAAGGTTCTTCATTTCCCTATTACATTTGTAATCAAAACAAACCAAACTAAAGAATCTGTTTTCAAGCAGCTTGAAACATACATTGATGAACGTGCTAATGGTATGGTGGTAATTGAGGAAAACTATCGCAAGGCAATTGAAGAGATCATTACTATAAACGAATTGCAGAACTGGATAGTTGAACTTGATGATATACATATAGATCAGATAATCAGAGATATTGATATTTATTATCGGCTTGAAATGAATATGGAAGATGATGAATAGCCCATGTTGAAAAACTGTTATAGGAAGCTCAACAATAGTAATAATTAAACTTCCTTGAATGAATTGTATATCATATTCTTGAAGTCAACCATATACAGAGATTAGATACTTAAATAATCAACTTGCTAATCAAACAATGTAATATTAAGGAGTAATAGAGATGGATAGTATTACTCTTTCTTTATCGATTCCATTAGATGAAGACGGTTTTTTAGAAATGGAATGTGATTATTGTAAAGGTAGATTTATGCTTACCAAAGAAACATTTGAAGACGAGGATAATTTGGATTTCTTTTGTCCGATATGTGGATTACCTAATAAAATGAACACGTTTTATTGCCCTGAAGTGCTTGAAAAAGCAAGACAGGTTGCAACTAACTACGCAATGGAAGAAATATATAGGCAATTTTCAAAGACACTAAAAGGGTTTAACAAAAATGGTCTTGTTAAAATGAGTATGAAGAAGCCAAAACACGTTTCCGTTTCAGAATTGTATACACCGATTAATGAATATAAAATGCTACATCTTGATTGTTGTGATATTGATATTAAATCAACTTCATTTGATGATTTTATAGGCGTGTATTGTCCAATATGTGGAGGAACAAGATTATGAATAAAAATGAACTTAGAATCATTTCTCTTAGATATAGAACATTAGCATCACAAATGCTAAAGATTGACAATGAAGATGAAGTACGCTACATAAAAATGTTTCTGGAATTTATAGACAACACAGACTTGTTATCAGAGTATGTTTTACATTGTCATAAAGAAGACTACGATTTCAACTCTATTTTACAATCAAGGAGTTATGGTCAGCATTTTGAGTTACCGGATAATTCAGGAGATATAATCGATTATGATTATCAGCTTTTGAAATACATCATCAAGAATAACAGACCATTGATCGGAATTACATTAGGCTATTCACACAGCAACAAATTTGCAGATTCAATAGCTGCTTTTATGAGAAAAACAATAGAACCTTTTGTAATTGCATTGAGAGAATACATTGAGATCAAACTAATCGAGGCTGACGATAACTCCTCAAATGATGATAAAGCAATAGGTAGAACCAATATCTTTCTTTCATATTGCCAGAAAGATTCTAAAATAGCTGATCTGATTGACGATACTATTAGTTCACAAACATCTTCAGATCGTGTCTCTATAACAAGAGATATTAGAGATGTTGAATACCATCAGAGTTTCAAGCGATTCATGGATTCTATACAAGATCATGATTATGTTGTAATGCTTATAAGCGACAGATATTTAAAATCTCGCAACTGTTTATATGAAGTATTAGAAACAATCAAAGATCGTAGATTCCAAGATAGACTTGCATATATTGTTTTATCTGATAATGATTCAAAATGGCTTGAAGATCCATCTGAGAAGATAGGTGCTAAAGTTTATGCCGTTCAAGATCAAGCTCAGTATACTTTATTCTGGCGAAATAAAGAAAAAGATTTAAGAAATCAAATTGATGAAATCGGTGATCCAGCTTACACTATTGAGTTAAGCAAAGAATTAAAACACATTCAAAAGATACTTCTTGATCTTCAGGATTTATTATCATTCCTTAGCGAATGTAAAGGATCGCCTTTACAAGAACATATAGATACGAATTTTGAGGAAATGCTGAGTTTTATGAAACTAAAATAAGGAGAATAGAGAGTCTATCCTAAAATTTGTGTAAACCTCTGAAGTAGTGTATAATAGAAGAGAG